>TARA_R110001599_G_scaffold17142_26_pt1 | contig 28931 bp, 23 predicted proteins | sample TARA_R110001599 | Tara Oceans TARA_R110001599 (sample SAMEA4398360) | marine metagenome | biome: Polar Biome; feature: [MES] marine water layer (ENVO:01000295) within the mesopelagic zone...; material: water (ENVO:00002006), including particulate matter (ENVO:01000060) such...
GATCGCCGCCGTGAGCTTTGCGCTGGCAAGCCCGGCAGCGGCAACCCCCGACAACGCCGGCCTGCCGCCCGCGTCACCCCCGGAGGCCCGGGTCGGCGAGTGCTGGGCGCTGCTCAAGACGCCACCGACGTACGCGCGTCGTGACGTCCGCATCGAACTCACGCCGGCGCAGACCGTCGAGCGGCGCATCCCCGGCGAGAGCCGCTGGGTGACGCGTGAAGTGCGCGTGCCGGCCTACGAGCGGCGCCGCGTGGTGCAGCCCGCCGTCGTCGAGTGGGTCGAAAGCGAGGTGACCGAACCGGCGCGCACCGAAACCCGCCGCGTGCCCGGCACCTTTCGAACCGTGACCCACGAGGTGCCGGTGCCCTCAGCCGACGCACCACAGTGGCAACGTGACCTCAGCAAGGACGGCGCGCTCTGCTGGGTCGAGACGCCCACCGCGTTCAGGCAGGTTGCGCACCGACAGCAGGTCACGCCGGCCCGCACCGAGACGGTGACGGTTGCAGCGCGCACGCGCATCACCCGGCGCAAGGTCGTGAAATCGCCAGCGGTGATCGACGTGACCACCGTGCCCGCCGAAGTGCGGGTGGAGCGCATCCGCGAGCAGATCACCCCCGACCGCTTCGTCACCGAAACGGTGCCCGCCGTCATGGGCACCGAGGTGCAGCGGGTCATGACGGCCCCGTCCCGCCTCGAATGGCGTGCGGTGCTGTGCGACACCAATGCCACGCCCGGCAAGGTGCGCGCGGTGCAGCAGGCCCTGAAGGCACGCGGTCACTACCGCGGCCCGCTGGACGGCCGGTTTGGCGCCGCCACCCTGGCCGCCATGACCGCGTTTCAAACCGCCGAGGGCCTGGCCAGCAACGGCGTGACCCTTGAGGCCCTGGCCGCGCTGGGCGTGCGCTGACCCCCGGCTCGGGCGCCGGCTCAGTCGGCTGCCATCCGGGCGAACAGATCCGCGTAGTGCGCCACGCGCCGGCCGAGCCTGTCGCGCTGGCGCGGCGTCAGGGTGGCCGAAAGATCGGCGAGCAGCTGCACCCACGCCGCCTCGGCCGCGAGGTCGACTGCATCGCGCGCGTCGTCCGCCAGATAGGCGCGCCACTGATCCACAGCGTCTGGCGCACGCCGCGCGGCCAGCAAGGCCGCGACGCCGGCGCGTTGCCGGGCATCGTCGGCGGCCTGACGCGCGCGGCCGGCCTCGCTCCAGCGCCAGGCCTGGGGCTCGGCCCACGCGGCGATCAGGGCCTTCTGCGCGGCATTTGGCCGGCCGGCCCACGGCTTCATCCACTTCGCGGCGCGGTCCTTCAGGGCTTCGACATCGGCGGGGGCGTCGTTTCGACGGTCCTGCCGCCTGGTGTCGAACGACGCCCAGAATGCGTCGATCTGCGCATCGCTGAGGGTGGCGATCAGCGGCACGAGGCGCAGCATCATTTGATCCAGCGCGGCCCGCAGGTGTCGCGCCACGCGCGCCTGCCAGGCCCGCACCGCGGCAGCGTCCATGGGGGCCTGCACGTCGTTGCCCAGTGCGCGGGCATCGGCCTGCCAGCGCGGCAAGGCGTGTTGCCGATGCCACGCCTGCCAGTCGAGCACCGCCCCGCGCAGCGCGTCCTCCTGCGTCTCGGTCAGGGTCAGGTATTTGCTGACTTCGCGCACGACGAAAGAGTCGGCGCGGTTGTAGACAAAGTGGGTGAGGCTGCAGCCGGCGAGCAGGGCCGCGGTGAGCAGCCCGAGCAGCCGACCGGCGATCGCGGTCAAGCGCGCTTGCGCGGCGGCGGTGGCGGACGCTCGACGGTATTGACCAGCGTCGCGGTGATCTTCAAGGGGCGCCCGCCCAGCGCCTGCTGCAACGCTGGGCTCATGTGGCGCTCGTCCAGACGCAGCAGCGACACCTGGGCAAAGCCGTCCCCGACCTCGCCGGCCCAACTCTGCAGCGGCGGGGCGTCGGGCGATTCGTCGGGCACGATGCCCAGCCGCTGCAAGGCAGGCCGCGCGGCCTGGTGCGCCAGCGCACGGCTGCTGTCGATCAGCGCCGCGGTGGTGGCTTCAAGGTCGATGTAGGTGTTGACGTCGTGCGCCATCACCGACTCGGCCACGTTGCGCAGCAGCGGCACCCGCAGGGCGCGGTGCGCAACGGTCTGCACGCCGGCCGAGACGCGGTCGGCCATCCGCAGTGCCCGCCCGCCGTCGCCGGCCGGGCGATGCGGCAGCGCCGTGCGTCCGCTGTCGGCCGCGGCCAGTATGGGGCGCAGCACGCTGGCGAAATTGGTCTGCATGCGGGTGCGCAGGTGCAGGTGCTCGCCGTCGGCTTCGGGGGTGAGCTCTGAGTGCAGCTCCAGCTTGAACAGCGGCGTGCCGTCGGGACCGGGGATTTCCAGGGTGATGCGCTGCTCGTCGAACGGATCATCGCCCTGCGGCGCGGGGTCACTGAAGCCACGCCACAACTGGCGCACCCGCTGGCGCCACGTCGCCCTGCCGGATGCCGCCTTCATGCTGCGCTTGTCATCCATGGCGCAAGAACCCCGCGGTGGCCTTTCGGGCCAACTTGAAGTGCAGGCTTGGGCTCAGCCGCTTGAGCTGATGCAGGCGCCGCGCGTCGGCATGGGTGATGACCATGAAGCGCCGGCGGGCCACGGCGTCGACGATGTCGCGCGCCACGTCGTCGGCCGTGACGGTGGCCTTGTCCATCAAACGCCCGACGATGCCCTCCATTGGCGACGACGGCAGGCCATCGACGGCCTGCTCACGCGAGGTTTCCAGCAGCCGGGTCTTGAAGAACGACGGGCAGGCGACCGTCACGCCCACGCCACGCGGCGCCATCTCGAACCGCAGGGTCTCGGACAACGAGATCACCGCCGCCTTGGCGGCGTTGTAGCTGGCCATGCCCGGCGGGTTGGCAATGCCGGCGAAGGACGCGACGTTGACGATGTGGCCGCGCCCTTGCGCCACCATCATCGGCGCCAGGGCCTGAACCCCGCGCACGCAGCCCAGCAGGTTGATGTCGAGCACCTGCTGCCACTGGGCAAGACCGGCGTCGGCCACGGTGCCTGCGGTGGCAACGCCGGCGTTGTTGATGAGCACGTCAAGGCCGCCCCAGTCTGCCGCCAGACGCTGGGCAAGGGCGACGAAATCGGCCTCGCGGGTGACATCCAGCGGCTGGACGAAGCCCCCGCCGCCCGCCGCTTCCACCGCCTGCAGGGTCGCTGCAGCGGCGTCGAGGTCGCGATCGGTGATGGCGATCTTCGCGCCTTGCGCCGCAAACGCCCGCGCAAGGGCCCGCCCCAGCCCGCTCCCGGCGCCGGTAATGACGACCCGGGTTGGGGCCGGTGTGGGGGACAAACTCAGAGCCTGATCTCGCGGCCGGCGAGAAAGTCGAAGCGATAGTCGCGGGGCTTGCGCTTGCGATCGGCATAGTCGGCAACCTTGGCAATCCGCGCGGGCACCGCCATCAGCTTGTCCTGTGCGGCGCGGCCTTCGGCCGAAAGGCCTTCCATCTTGCCGATGTCCCAAAAATCCAGCAGCTCATCGACGATGCGGCTGTACTCGCGGCCGCCGAAGATGCCGGCCCGCTCGACGACTTCGCTCATTTCGCCGAAGCCCGGCATGGCGTGGCCCGGCATGACGAAGTTGAGGGTGACGCTGAGCAGCGACTGCAGGCCCCGGTTGGGGTCGCGCTTGAGAATCTCGTGAAAACTGGCGCGGTAGAACTCGTAGTGCCGCGACTCGTCCCGTGCCAGGTGCGCCAACACCCGCTGCGCGGCGGGTTCGATGCCTGCGCAAAGCCGGCCGGTGTTGGCGTGGCTGACCTGCGTGGCCTTTTCCTGCAGCGACGTGTACGCCAGCAGGCGGTAAGGGTCCTGCTGCCACTCGGGGTCGAAGCCCGCTTCGATGTAACGATACTGGGCGGCTTCGAGCGCGCGCATGTCGAACAGACGGGCATCGCGAACGTAGTCACGCAGCGCACAGCCGTGGCGGTCTTCTTCGGCCGTCCACATGTAGTTCCAGTCGCGCCATGGGCTTTCGGCACCAAAATGCACGGCGATCAGCCGGTGAAAGTGGGGCAGGCCCTCTTCGGTCAGCAGATTGAGCGCCAGCCCCACGCGGGCGACGTCGGGGATGCCGCGAGCGGCTTCCCGCATGGCCTTGATTTCGGCGTCGGCGGCCGCGTCCAGCGTGGCGTCGGCGGGCAACAGATCATTGGGGAACCAAAGCTTGCGGCGCTCCAGATGCAGCGCAATCTCGGCACGCACAGCGTCTTCCATGTCGACCAGCACTGCCAGTTGCTCGGCAGTGCCAAAACGAAGACTCGGGGCTGCTCCTGTCATGGTTGATTTTCTCCGTACGAAGCATCGTAAACATCGTTCATTACGCAAGGTCGGGTCAGCACGATGCGCGGGCCGTTCACTTTTAGTTGCGAATCAGCCCTAAAAATTCCGCGCGGGTGCGGGGATCATCGCGAAACGCCCCCAGCATCATCGACGTGATCATCTGGCTGTGTTGCTTTTCGACGCCGCGCATCATGGCGCACAGGTGCTTGGCCTCGATCACCACCGCCACGCCGCGCGCCTCGGTGGCCCCCTGTATGCATTCGCCAATCTGCTGGGTCAGTTGCTCCTGAATCTGCAGCCGCCGACCGAACATGTCGACAATACGCGGAATTTTCGACAATCCGATGACCTTGCCCGCCGGCAGGTACGCCACATGGGCACGGCCGAAGAACGGCAGGATATGGTGTTCGCACATCGAGTAGAACTCGATGTCGCGAACGATCACCATCTCTTGGTTATCGGTCTCGAAAATGGCCCCATTGACGATTTCTTCAAGCGATTCCTGATACCCCTTGGTGAGAAACGTCATCGCCTTCGCCGCCCGTTGGGGCGTGTTGAGCAGGCCTTCACGTAATGGGTCCTCACCTATCGCGCTGAGGATCGCTCTAAACTGGTCTTCCATTGAATTCACAGGTGAAAAGCCGGACGTGGCTATTGTTTCACACTTGCCTGCACCGTCTGCCGCCACCCCTGAGGCGCACACCGCGCGCGCCATTCCCATCGAGCTGATCCGCCCCGGCGCACACCAGGCGCGGCGGCGCTTCAACGACGAAGCGCTGAACGAACTGGCACGCAGCATCGGCGAGTCGGGGGTCATCCAGCCGGTGGTGGTGCGCAGCCGCGGCGACCGCTACGAGCTGCTGGCCGGGGAACGCCGCTGGCGGGCGGCGCAGCGTGCCGGCCTGGCGCGGATTCCGGCCCTGGTGCGAGACGACCTGAGTGATGCAGAGGCCTTCGTCGTCGGGCTGATCGAAAACCTGCAGCGCGAGTCGCTGTCCCCCATCGACACCGCCCTGGGCCTGAAGCGGCTGGCCGAACTGCACGGGCTGACCCACGGCGCGCTGGGTCAGCGCATCGGCAAGTCACGCGCCTATGTCACCCATTTTTTGCGTCTGCTCAACCTGCATGCACAGGTGCAGGAGGCGGTGGACGCCGGCCAGGTCTCCATGGGCCACGCCAAGGTGCTGGCCGGCCTGCCGCTGGGCGAACAGCCCGGATGGCTGGCCCGCCTGCAACAGGCCGACTGGTCGGTGCGTGCGCTTGAAAAGCAGCTGCAGCGGCGCAGCAACGTCACCGACGCAGTGAACGGGCCGCCACCGCCGCCGCCCACCAAGTCGGCAGACTGGCTGCGCCTGGAGCGCGAGATCGCCGATGCGGTGGGCGCGTCGGTGTCGCTCAAGGCCGATCCACAGGGGCGCGGCACGCTGACCATCGGCTTTCATTCGCTGGACGCGCTGGACGGCGTGCTGGCCAAACTGGGCCTCGCCAATGAACGCTGAGCGGCTCCGGGAGTTATCCCCGCCGGCTCGGGAAAAGCCTGTGGATAACCTGCGACCTGCGGCACCGACCTCCCGGCTCAACGGGCCTTGCCCCGGTGCTGGTGATTTTGTAACCAGATCGTCACCCAAGCGTCACACGTGAGCGCGCCCCCCGAGCCCCCCGAGCCGGCGCCTGCTTACCGGCTGGAGACCCGCATCAGCGCCAGAGCACGGCGGCTGCGCATCGAGGTGCGCAGTGCCGACACGGTGACGCTGGTCCTGCCGCGGCGCTGCTCCATGCCCCAGGCGCAGGCGTTTCTGGCACAGCATCAGGCGTGGATCGAGCGCCAGCGCCAACGTCTGCAGGCGCGGCCGGCGGTGCCCGCAGCGGCGGCCGCGCCCTGGAACGGTCACACCCCGCTGCCGCTGCGGGGCGAATGGTTGCCGGTCACTCATGCGGCACACCGTTACAGGCACCCCGCCCTGCGGCTGCAGGACGGCCAATGGGTGTTGCTGAGCCATCCGGATCACCCACCCGGCCACGCCGCACTCACGCCACTGGCCCGCAGAGCGCTGATTGCCGAGGCATGCCGCACCGCCGAGCACCTGCTGCACGCCGCCCGCGCCGAAACCGGGCTGCACCCCACGGGCCTGCGTGTCAGTGACACCCGCGCGCAGTGGGGCAGCTGCTCGGCCAGGGGCGTGGTGCAACTGTGCTGGCGGCTGGTCTGCGCGCCGCCCGAAGTGATGCGCTATGTGGTGATCCACGAGCTGTGCCATCTGCGCCACCGCAATCACGGCCCGCAGTTCTGGACGCTGGTGGCCGCCCACTGCCCGTCCTACAGCGCGCATCGGGCCTGGCTGCGCCAGGAAGGCGCCGCCCTGATGCGTCTGCTGCCCAAGGGCTGATCACCCCCGGCGCCCGCCCTTGCCGCTGATTTCATCGAGACGCAACAAGACCGCCCTAACTGCCAAGGACCTGGCCGCGTTTGAGGCCGACGTGGCCGCCGGCGGCTTCCTGCGCGTCACCGAATCCGATCCCGAGGCGCTGGCCGTGCTGGCCCCGTTCAAGGCGCAATACGGCGGTGCCGACATCACCGGCGACGAGGTCAAGGCCATGATCGAAGACGGGCTTCAGGCCACCTTCGGCGAGGGCGGTTCCACCGGCCCATACCCCGACACCGGCGGGCTGCGCTTCGACCTCAACAGCGCGGCAGCCAACGGCAACCGCGCCTCTGGCCTTGAGGTCTTCGACGCCCAGACCGGGTTGTGGATGCCGCTGGAATCGTCGCGCACCGACACGTTGTTCGTGCTGAGCTTCAATGCCAACGGGGGCGACGGATACATCACCCTGCGCGACGTGCCCGCCGAACGGCGGCCGGACATCGGCGTGCTCGACGCCGACGTGTTCCAGACCTGGATCGACGGCCTACCGCAAAACGACGCCGGTCTGCCAGTGATCAGCAAGTTGCCCGTCGCGTTGTACAGCACCCAATCGTTCGCGCCGTAACCGCGCAGCGCGCCTGATGCGGCGCGGCCGACGGCGCCGCCCCGCATGGACCGTCCGGCGAAACTGACGCGCCTGCCGGCGGGCACCTCGCGGCTACTTGCGGCCCGTCGCTGCCCATCGGCTCACCCTTCGATTAATCTGGCCCGACTTATTCCGCGCCATTGCGACCTGCGGCGCCGGCCGTCGCGGCGATCCGCGTCGCTCATCGATGGATCAGACACCATGAAACCGGGCACATCAGGGCGCCGTATCGGCAGAAAGACCGCGTCGGCCGAGGCCGCCGAGGCCGTCGCGCCGGCACGGGTGGAACTCACCATCGAACAGCTGGCCAAGGCCTCACGCTGCACCGCGCGCAACATTCGCGCCTATCAAGACCGCGGCCTCATCCCGCCCCCGGAGCGGCGCGGCCGCACCGGTGTTTACGGCGCCGAACACCTCTCGCGGCTGCGCATCATCCACCAGATGCTGACGCGCGGCTTCACCCTGGCCAGCATTGGCGAGCTGCTCGCCGCCTGGGAAGCCGGGCAGGACATCAGCGCCTTGCTGGGCCTGGAGGCCGCCGTGTCCAGCCCCTGGACCAACGAAACGCCCAAGCAGTACAGCTTTGTCGAGCTGGCCCGCCTGTACGGCGGGCAGTTTGACCCGCGCTGGCTGGTCAAGGCGCATGAGCTGGGCGTGCTCAAACCCCACGGCATGGGCTTTATCGCCCCCAGCCCGAGAATGATTCAGGCCGGCGCCGAGCTGGTGAAGGCGGGCATCCCGCTCGATGAAATGCTCGACGTGGTCAAACACCTGCGCGCCAACGTCGAGCACGCCGCCGAAGAAATGGTCCATCTGGTCGAGCGCCACGTGTTCGACCGCTTCGGCACGCCGCTGCCCCCGCGCGACCAGGCCGCAGAACTGGGCGAAATCATCTGGCGGCTGCGGCCATTGGTCGACATGGCCGTGCAGGCCGAAGTGTCACGCGCCATGGAAATTGCCGCCACACGCCACCTCGGCAATCGTCTGGCGCACGTTCTGGACGAGCTGGCACGGCAGAAAGACCCGCAACCCGCCGCCGAGCGCGCGCGCCCCAAACGCACGCCGCGCGCCCGGTCGTAAGGGCCGCTTACCCGGTCTCGCCGGCCTTGCGCCGCTGCCACTTGGCACCAAAACTGATCAGGCGCTGGTAGCCCTCGGGCATCAGCCGCACCATCAGGTCAATCGCCTTGGCATCGGGCCCGATCAACACCCGCCGCCGGTTGGCACGCACCGCGTCAAGAATGACCTTGGCCGCCGAGTCGGACGTGGTGATGAACATCTTCTCGAAATTCTTCTTGCCGTCTTTTTCGTCAACGCCCATCAGCGCCTTCATGTTCGAGGAGAACCGTGCCGACTGGGCGATGTTGGTCTTGATCCCACCGGGATGCACCGTGGTGGCCGAGACCGGTTCACCGGCAATTTCCAGCTCTTGCCGCAGGGCTTCGGTAAAGCCGCGCACCGCAAACTTCGACGCGTTATAGGCCGATTGCGACGGAATGCCGGCAATGCCGAAAATGCTCGAAATATTGATGATGTGGCCGTCACCCGAGGCTTTCAGCAGTGGCAGAAACGCCTGGGTGCCATAGACCACGCCCCAGAAGTTGATGTCCATGATCCATTTCAGATCGGCTTCAGACATGCCGTCCACCGGCGCGCCCAGCGCAACGCCGGCATTGTTGAAAATCAGATTGACCTGGCTGTGCTCGTCGGCAACCTGCCCGGCCCAGGCATACACCGCATCCCGCTTGGCCACGTCCAGCACCTGCGTGGTCACCGTCACACCCGTGGCGCGCGCCTGCTCGGCCGTGTTCTGCAGCCCGGTGTCGTTGATGTCTGACAACGCCAGCGCACAGCCCGCGTTCGCCAACCGCAGCGCCAGCGCCTGCCCGATGCCCGAGCCGGCACCGGTAATCGCTGCCACCTTGTTCTGGAAAGATTTCATCCGCCCCCCAATTGACCGGCCCGCAGGCCCCGAAGCCCCGCACTGTAAGCCAAGCCCGCCCCCGAACATTGGCCGCCGCGCCAGACCGCACCAACGCATGGCGACTGTGTACCATCTCGCCCGAGCTGGGCCTTTAGCTCAATTGGTTAGAGCAGAGGACTCATAATCCTTTGGTTGTCGGTTCAAGTCCGACAGGGCCCACCATCACCCAGAGACTCCGCCTCCGGTAACAAATTCGGAACAGTCAGCATTCGCTGCCGAGGAGTCCTCACCAAACACCACGGTGACCTCGCGCGCTTCGTCTACAGAGCGCGGATAACCACAGGTGGCCCCGAACCCACCAAGCGCTTATAATTTCTCCATTATATTTTCAGCCTCATAAACGAGTTCCGCCCTTGAACGTAAACGCCAGCGGCGCGATCAGCGGTCCATATGAAGATGCCTTCGAGGCCCTGTACCCACCCGACCAAGCAGCGCTGAAGCGCACACGCGCCTACGCGCTTCGCGCACTACGCCAACACCTGTCGTCGATGCCCGGTACCCAGCAACAGATCGCCGATCAGCTCGGGATTCAGCAGCCGCGTCTCAACCTACTGCTCCGTGGCGACTCCGCCAGCATCTCGCTCGACAACATGGTGAAGCTCGCCGCACGCGCCGGTCTGCGGGCCGAGCTGATCCTCAAGCCGACCTCAAGCCGGAGACGCACATGACACCCTACGAGACGCTGCAACAGGCCGACCGCCATTGCGACATGGAAGGGCTGCCCCAGGCCTCCACCCTCGCCCAGCAGCTCGACGCCGAGTGGATCGCCGGGCGCATCAGCACCGATGAGGCGGTCTCGGCCCTTATCGCGCATTATCAAGCCAATCGCGCTGGTTCAACCCGTCCATAGGAGCTTCAGACTTTCGCATGCGAAAGTCCGGGGCGAGGCGTCATCGCTCCGATAGATAAGGGGCCTGAATAACAAACACACAGGGAGAGGCTGCGCACATGGCCCAAAGCAAGATCGCCAACGGCAAGCAAGGCGCCAGCCTCGGTTTCGAAGCCGAGCTGTTCAAGGCCGCCGACAAACTGCGCGGCAACATGGAGCCCAGCGACTACAAGCACGTCGCCCTCGGCCTGATCTTCCTCAAGTACATCTCGGATGCCTTCGAGGCCCGCCACGCCGCACTGCTGGCGGAGGATCCGCAAGCCGCCGAGGACAAGGACGAATACCTCGCCGACAACATCTTCTGGGTACCCCGGGAAGGCCGCTGGTCGCACCTGAAGGCCAACGCCAAGCGCTCCGAGATCGGCACCCTCATCGACGACGCCATGCGCGCCATCGAGAAGGACAACGAGTCCCTCAAAGGCGTACTGCCCAAGGACTACGCCCGCCCCGCGCTCAACAAGGTGATGCTGGGCGAGCTGATCGACCTCATCTCCGGCGTCGCGCTCAGCGAAAACGGGGAGAAGTCCCGAGACATCCTCGGCCGCGTCTACGAATACTTCCTCGGCCAGTTCGCCGGCAGCGAGGGCAAGCGCGGCGGCGAGTTCTACACCCCGCGCTCTGTCGTGCGCGTGCTGGTAGAAATGCTGGAGCCCTACCAGGGCCGCGTCTACGACCCCTGCTGCGGCAGCGGCGGCATGTTCGTGCAGTCCGAAAAGTTCGTGCTGGAGCATGGCGGGCGCCTCGGCGACATCGCCATCTACGGCCAGGAGAGCAACTACACCACCTGGCGCTTGGCCAAGATGAATCTGGCCGTGCGCGGCATCGACGCCGACATCCGCTGGAACAACGAAGGCAGCTTCCACAAGGACGAACTGCGCGACCGGCGCTTCGACCACATTCTCGCCAACCCGCCCTTCAATATCTCCGACTGGGGCGGCGACCGCCTGCGCGAAGACCCACGCTGGCAATTCGGTGTGCCGCCGGTCGGCAACGCCAACTACGCCTGGCTGCAACACATCCACTGGCACCTGGCCCCCTTCGGCACCGCCGGCGTGGTACTGGCCAACGGCTCCATGAGCTCCAACCAGAGCGGCGAAGGCGAGATTCGCAAGGCCATGGTCGAGGCCGACGCGGTGGACTGCATGGTCGCCCTGCCCGGGCAGTTGTTCTATTCCACGCAAATCCCCGCATGCCTGTGGTTCCTGGCCCGCGACAAATCCAACGGCAAGCGCGGCAACGAAACCCTGCGCGACCGGCGCGGCGAGGTCCTGTTCATCGACGCCCGCAACCTAGGCACGCTGGTCGACCGCACCCGGCGTGAACTCAGCGACACCGACATCCAGAAGATCGCCGATACCTACCACCGCTGGCGTGGCGAAACGCTCGACCGTCATTCCCGCGAAAGCGGGAATCCAGAGGGCTACCAAGACATCCCCGGCTTCTGCAAGAGCGCCACGCTGGAAGACATCCGCAAGCACGGCCACGTCCTCACCCCCGGCCGCTACGTCGGCGCCGAAGCCGCCGAGGACGACGGCGAAGCCTTCGCCGACAAGATGCAACGTCTCAGCGCGCAGTGGCGGGAGCAGCAGCAGGAAGCCGCGCAGCTGGATGCGGCGATCGAGGCCAACCTGAGGGAGCTTGGGTATGGCGGGTGAGTGGACGATCAGCGAACTAGCCGATCTCACGATCAACTTCGACGGCAAGCGAAAGCCGGTCAAGGAATCCGACCGCCGCGCAGGCCCTTATCCCTACTATGGCGCCTCCGGCGTCGTGGATCATGTGGATGGCTTTCTCTTTGATGGCGATTACCTACTGATCGCAGAGGACGGCGAGAACCTTCGCACCCGGCAAACGCCAATAGCCTTCATGGCAAAGGGTAGATTCTGGGTCAACAACCACGCCCACATCGTCACAGGCAACGACAAAGCCGATACAAGATTCCTGATGTATGCGCTTCAGAGTGCCGACATCAATGGGTATCTGACGGGCGCTGTGATGCCGAAGCTGACGCAAGGCAACCTCAACCGGATCGAGATTTCGCATCCGTGCGTCACCGAACAACGCGCCATCGCCCACATCCTCGGCACGCTGGACGACAAGATCGAACTCAACCGCCGCCGCAACCAGACCCTGGAGGCCATGGCCCGCGCCCTGTTCAAGGACTGGTTCGTCGACTTCGGCCCCGTCCGCGCCAGGATGGAACGCCGCGAACCCTACCTCCCCGCCGACCTCTGGCAGCTTTTCCCCGATCGCCTCGACGACGAGGGCAAGCCGGAGGGGTGGCGATCCGCCACGCTAGCGAACTTCGCGAGCCTGAATCCAGAGTCTTGGACGAAGAAGAATGCACCTCACGAAATCCGGTATGTGGATTTGTCGAACACCAAGCAAGGGACCATTGAGGGAGCCGCCCGGATGCCTTGGTCGGAGGCGCCCAGTCGCGCACAGCGCATCCTGCGTATCGGTGACACGATCGTTGGCACTGTGCGCCCCGGCAACGAGTCGTTCGCATTGATCTCAGAGGAAGGTCTGACAGGCAGCACAGGCTTTGCAGTGCTGAGGCCGCAAGAGGAGTATTTCCGAGACTTCGTTTTTCTTGCGGCGACATCTCCAGAGAACATCGAGCGGCTGAGTCATCTGGCTGATGGCGCCGCCTACCCTGCGGTACGTCCTGACGTCGTGCTCGCATCGCCAGTCGCCGTGCCTTCTGGAGAAGTCGTCAACGATGTTTTGCGTGGTTTTACTAATGCGGTGAGCCAAAGGGTTGATGCTATCGAGTGCAACAAGCAGGAATCCCGCACCCTCGCCCAACTCCGTGACACCCTGCTACCCAAACTGATCTCCGGCGAGCTACGCATCGCCGACGCCGAACGAGTAATGGAGAGACATGCCAATGAGTCCTGCAACCGCAAGGCCGCGAGGCCCGGCGCGCATTACCCACCTTAAGGTTCAGAACTTCCGTGCACTGCGCGACGTGGAGTTCAAGGACCTCACACCCTTTACCGTGCTGCTCGGCCCCAACGGCAGCGGCAAATCCACCGTATTCGATGCCTTCGCATTCCTCGCAGACTGTTTCCAACTTGGCCTTCGGCGCGCATGGGATAAACGCAATCGGGCGCGGGAACTCAAGACCCGGGGCAGTGACGGCCCGGTGGTCATCGAAATCAAGTACCGGGAGCCGGGATACCCACTGATCACCTATCACCTCGCTGTGGATGAGGTCAGCGGAGCCCCGGTTGTTATCGAAGAATGGCTGCAATGGAAACGCGGCAGTCACGGCAAGCCGTTCCGATTTCTGGATTACAAGTCGGGGATAGGGCGTGCGGTGAGCGGCGAACTGCCAGACGAGCGGGACACTCGACTCGAAATTCCTTTGAAGTCGGCAGACCTGCTTGCCGTGAACGCCCTGGGTCAGTTCGCTGAGCACCCACGGGTCGCGGCATTGCGCGAGTTCATCACTGGATGGCATGTGTCCTATCTCTCTGCGGACAGTGCCCGCGGTCAGCCCGAAGCCGGGCCGCAGGAGCGGCTGAGTCGCAGCGGCGACAATTTGGCCAATGTGATCCAGCACCTGAGCGAGCGTCACCCCGAACTGCTGGAGCGGATTTTTCAAGCCCTCGGGCAACGCGTGCCGCACATTGAAAAAGTATTGGCCGAGCCGATGGCAGACGGTCGGCTGTTGCTGCAGATCAAGGACGCGCCCTTCTCCCACCCGGTGCTGGCCAAGTTCGCTTCCGACGGGACGCTCAAGATGCTGTCCTATCTCGTAATGCTGTACGACCCGGCGCCGCCCCCATTCATCGGCATCGAGGAGCCAGAAAACTTCCTGCATCCGCGTCTGCTGATGGAGTTGGCGGAGGAATGCCGGGAGGCCGCCTCACGTACTCAGCTGCTAGCGACAACACACTCGCCATTCTTTCTGAATGCCCTGCGGCCCGAGGAAGTGCGTGTGCTTTGGCGCGATGAGCAAGGCTACACGCGCGCCCAGAGGGCGAGCGACTTAGTGGGAGTCTCGGAGTTCATGCAGCACGGCGCGTTGCTCGGCGATCTCTGGATGGAGGGCCACTTGGGCGTTGGCGACCCGCTCGTTCATCAGGGCCGCCCCAGTCGTCCCCTCTCCAAGGGGCGCTGAGCATGAGCGCACAGCACTTGGCGTTGCTGGTCGAAGAGCCCTCAATGGAAGCCTTCCTGCGTGAACTACTGCCGCGTCTGCTCCCACACGATCGCAGCTTCGAAATTCACGCCTTTCAGGGCAAGGCGGATCTTCTGCGCAAGCTGGAGGGCCGCCTGCGCGGCTACTCCCACTTTCTCCCGCCGGAATGGCGCGTTGTCGTCGTGGTTGACCGGGACGATGACGACTGCCGCGCGCTCAAGTCACGGCTCGACAGCATCGCCAACACCAGCGGGTTGCGCACTGACCGTTCCCGGCTCGACTGGCAACTCGTCAACCGCATTGCCATCGAGGAACTGGAGGCTTGGTACTTCGGTGATTGGGAAGCCGTACGCGCGAGTTACCCACGTGTATCAGTGTCGATTCCGGAGCGTCAGGGCTTCCGCGACCCCGACGCGATTGCCGGGGGCACCTGGGAGAGCTTTGAGCGCGTGCTGATGCGACACGGCTACTACAAGGCGGGCCTCGCCAAGGTGGAAGCGGCCCGCAATATTGGACGGAGTATCGATCCCTGGCGTAGCCGATCCAAAAGCTTTGCCATGTTTTGTGCAGCGATTCGTTCAGCTGCGGCATGAGCTTCATTTAACGGCGAGCATGTCCGGGAACCGAGGAATGCGAGAAATACCAACAAAAACATTGGCCTCCTTATTTAAGGCTTTCCCCGGAGGAACGCCGAGGCCCAAGAAGCGGATCGCTGCCTGCGGTGCCCACAGGTGACAAAGTCCTACCAGCCCCTCTGCACCCTCACCCCCGCCATCGTGAATCTCGTGGCGCGGATCGGCGAGGTGGTCGGGCGTCATTCCGTGGCCTTGGGCATCCAGCGGGACTTGCGACTGCGCCGTATCAACCGCATCCGCACCATTCAGGGCTCGCTGGCCATTGAGGGCAACACACTGAGCGAGGCGCAGATCACGGCGATTCTGGACGGCAAGCTGGTGCTGGCGCCGCCGCGGGAGATTCAGGAGGCGCGCAATGCGCTGAAGGCCTACGAGCAGATGCCGCAGTGGCAGCCGCACCGGCAGGCCGACTTGCTGGCCGCGCATCAGGTTTTGATGGCCGGGCTGGTGGATGACGTCGGACGCTGGCGCAGCGGCGGCGTAGGAGTAATGGCGGGCGATCAGGTGCTGCACATGGCGCCGCAGGCGGACCGTGTGCCGGGGCTGATAGCGCACCTGCTCGGGTGGCTGGGCGACACCGACGCCCACCCACTGATCGCCAGCGCGGTTTTCCACTATGAATTTGAGTTCATCCACCCGTTCAGTGACGGCAACGGCCGCATGGGACGGCTCTGGCAGACGCTCATCCTTTCCCGCTGGAACCCGCTGTTTGCGGACCTGCCGGTGGAGAGCCTGGTGTTCGCGCATCAGGCCGACTACTACCGGGTAATTCAGGCCAGCACCCAGCAGTCGGACGCGGCGCCCTTTGTCACCTTCATGCTGGAGCGGATTCTGGAGGCCTTCACGGCCCTGACCCCGCAAGAAGCCCCGCAGGTGACCCCGCAAGTTGCCGCCTTGCTGGCACAGGTGCGTGGCGAGATGAGCCGACAAACCCTGCAGCACGCCCTGGGACTGGCGGACCGGGAGCACTTCCGCAAGGCCTATCTGGCGCCTGCGCTGGCCCAGAAGCTGATCGAGATGACCCAGCCCGACAAGCCCAACAGCCGAAGCCAACGATACCGCCTGACTGAAAGTGGCCGGTTGGCGCTGCAGGCCCTGCAACGCAATGAGGCACAACCCTGATGGCCTTGTGCACCAGACCTTGGCGGCAGTGGGGACTCCCGTGACCCCAGTCAAGCCATGGCAATCGTTTGCCAATCAGTTACGCGTTCTTCAGCAGCGTGGCCTTGTAGTCGATGACGAAACCGGCGCGCTGAATTACCTCGCCCGGATCGGCTATTACGGCCTAAGTGGTTACTGGTACCCGCTTAGGGTGATCGACAAGGCCGCCTCTGCCTCCGCCCATCGACCCGTTCGCCTGGATGCCTTTGTAGCGGGCAGCCGCTTCGAAGACGTCGTGCGACTGTACGTGTTCGACAAGAAGCTGCGCCTGTTGGCGTTAGATGCCCTAGAACGTATCGAGATGGCAGTGCGGGTGGATGTTGCCCATCTGTTGGGTCAGCGCGATCCATGCGCCCATGAGAACCCCGCTTGCTTACACGGAAATTTCACCAAACGTTCGATCACCCGCGGACCTGATCGCGGCAAGACAGCACACCAAGTGTGGCTCGCGAAGTACCGGAATCTGCTGGATCGCGCTCGGCGAGAACCCTTTGTTGTCCACCACCAGCAGGCTTACGGTGGACGGATCCCCATATGGGCCGCCATCGAGGTTTGGGATTTCGGATTGCTGTCCAAGCTCTTCGCTGGGATGCAGTTCGCCGATCAGCTGGTCATCGCGAAGAAATACGGGGCGGTTGACGGCCGAGCTTTTGCCAACTGGCTGCGAAGTTTGAACTTCATGCGCAACGTGGCGGCTCACCACAGCCGCCTTTGGAACATCAACATGCTGGAGCCGTCGCCGGTGCCGCACGGATGGCCCGCGTTGAATAACACACGACCGTTCCTGTATTTCAGCCTGATGCAGCAGTTTCTTCGCGTTATCTGCCCAAACTCCACTTGGGGCCAGCGTTTCGTGTCACTGCTCCAGAGCGACTTCCCGAATCTTGATGCGCAGGGCGTCACGCTCGCTGATCTGGGAGTTTTCAACGGCTGGGGGGAGTGGACGTTATGGACGCACAAATGAAAACCGACGCGTGCACTGGGTGCAGAGGCGCCGGTCGTATTGAGATAGAGGTTATATCTCACCAGCGGCCCACGTCAACCAACCCTCTGTCGACATCCTTGGCGCAACGACGAACGGCGTTGCGCAACCACCTGATCGGGAAAAGATAATGGCTTTTCTCTCAGAAGCCGAGCTCGAAGCCGCCTTGCTGGAACAGCTCGGCAAGTTGTGCTTCAACTGCACCTCGGATGAGCAGATCGGCCCCGACGGCGGTCAGCCTGAGCGGGAGGCCTACGACGAGGTGGTGCTGAAGGGGCGTCTGGCTGCCGCCGTGGCGCGGCTGAACCCCGCCCTGCCCGCGGAAGCCCAAGCGGATGCCATCCGCCGCCTCACGCAATCTGAGCTACCGACGTTGCTGGAAGAGAACCGCCGCATCCATCGCCTGCTGACCGATGGCGCCGCGGTGGAGTACTACGGCGAGGATGGGGTGATCACCGGCGGCACAGTGCGGTTGATCGACTTCGAGCACCCGGCCAACAACGACTGGCTGGCGGTGCAGCAGTTCACGGTGGTGGCAGGCACGGCCAAGCGCCGGCCGGATGTGGTGATCTTCGTCAACGGGCTGCCGCTGGCGGTGATCGAGCTGAAAGCGCCGGGTGGCGAGAGCGCCACGCTGCAATCGGCCTTCAACCAGTTGCAGACCTACAAAACACAGATTCCCGCGCTGTTCCGCAGCAACGCGCTGCTGGTGACCTCGGACGGGCTTTCGGCACGGGTCGGTTCCCTGTCGGCGGACCTGGAGCGCTTCATGCCCTGGCGCACCACCGATGGCCGCGCCATCGAGCCCAAGGGCACGCCGGAGATGGCAACACTGATCGAGGGCGTGTTTGAGCGCGGCCGCTTTCTCGACCTGTTGCGACATTTCACGGTGTTCGGTGAGACCGGCGGCGGGCTGATCAAGATCATCGCCGGGTATCACCAGTTCCATGCCGTGAAGAAGGCCGTCGTCTCCACGCTGCGTGCGAGCCAGTCGGCCGTGGCAGAAGACCCGGCGGTGTACGGCCTGCCCAGCGTGAAAGACCAACCTCCGGGCGATCACAAGGCGGGGGTCATCTGGCACACGCAGGGCTCGGGCAAGAGCCTGCTGATGGCCTTCTACGCCGGGCTGCTGGTGTTCGAACCACGCATGGCCAACCCCACCCTGGTGGTGCTGACCGACCGCAATGATCTGGACGACCAGCTCTTCGGCACCTTCGCGATGTGCAAGGACCTGATCCGGCAGACGCCGGTGCAGGCGCAGGACCGGGAGCATTTGCGCACCCTGCTCAACCGGGCCTCGGGCGGGGTGATCTTCACCACCTTGCAGAAGTTCTCTCCGGCAGGCGACGAGACGCACTTCCCCACCCTCACCGACCGCCAGAACGTGGTGGTGATTGCCGACGAAGCCCACCGCAGCCAGTACGGATTCAAAGCCAAGGTCGCGGGCAAGACGGGCGAGATCGCCTACGGCTTTGCCAAGTACCTGCGTGACGCGCTGCCCCAAGCCTCCTTCATCGGCTTCACGGGCACGCCGATTGAGGCCACCGATGTGAACACCCCGGCGGTGTTCGGTCACTACATCGACATCTACGACATCAGCCGCGCCGTGGAAGACGGGGCGACGGTGCCGATCTATTACGAGTCACGCCTCGCCCGTATCGAACTCGACGAGGATGAGAAACCGCGAATCGACGGCGAAATCGAGTCCCTGCTGGAAGACGAGGACGAACCCAGCGCGGAGCGGGCCAAGCAGAAGTGGTCCACGGTGGAGGCGTTAGTGGGCAGCGACAAGCGCCTCGCGCTCGTAGCCGCCGATCTGGTGCAGCACTTTGAGGATCGTGTGGGGGCGCTCGACGGCAAGGCGATGGTGGTGTGCATGAGCCGCCGTATCTGCGTGGCGCTGTATAACGAGATCATCAAGCTGCGACCGGATTGGCACAGCGATGACGACAACGCCGGGCGGGTGAAGATCGTGATGACCGGCGCGGCGTCTGATCCGCCGCAATGGCAGCCGCACATTGGCAACAAGTCCCGCCGCGATCTGCTCGCCAAGCGGGCGCGCAAGCCCGATGACCCGCTGCAGCTCGTGATCGTGCGCGACATGTGGCTGACCGGCTTCGACGCGCCCAGCATGCACACCATGTACATCGACAAGCCCATGCGCGGCCACGGACTGATGCAGGCCATTGCGCGCGTGAACCGCGTGCTCCGCGACAAGCCCGCCGGGCTGATCGTGGACTACATCGGTATCGCCCAGAACCTGAAGTCCGCGCTCGCGCAGTACTCCAAGCCCGACCAGGACAAGACCGGCATCGACGAAACCGAGGCCGTGGCGGTGCTGCTGGAGAAGCTCGACATCGTGCGCGGCATGTTCCACGGCTTCGCCTATCAGACCGCACTGGCCGGCACGCCCGGCGAGCGGCTGGCGATGATGGCGGGTGCCATCGAGTGGATCCTCGATCAGCAACAGCAATGGGCGGCGGCTGAAAAGACGCCGGAGGGCAAGAAGCAGGCGCAGCGTCGCTTTGCCGACGGCGTGCTGGCCCTGTCCAAGGCCTTCGCGCTGGCGGCGAGCAGCGACGAGGCGCGCGAAGTGCGCGAGGAAGTGGGCTTCTTCCAGGCCATCCGCGTGGCGCTGGTGAAGTCCTCGGCCAAGGGCGGCCCGACGCGGCAGGATCGCGAGCTGGCCATTCAGCAGATCGTGAGCCGCGCGGTGGTCTCCACGGAGATCGTCGACATCCTCGCCGCCGCGGGCGTGCAGACGCCGGATATCTCAATCCTCTCCGACGAGTTCCTGCTGGAAGTGCAGCAGATGGAGAAGAAGAACCTGGGCCTGGAAGCCCTGCGCAAGCTGCTCAACGACGGCATCCGCTCGCGGTCTCGCAGTAACGTGGTGGAAACCCGCGCCTTTACCGAACGACTGGAAGACGCCATCGCCCGCTATCACGCCAACGCCATCACCACAGCGGAAGTGATCCAGGAGCTGATCCGGCTGGCCAAAGACATCCGTGCTGCGCGCAGCCGGGGCGAAGAGCAGGGGCTGACCGAGGATGAGATCGCCTTCTACGACGCGCTCGCCGAGAACGAGTCGGCCCTGCAGGTCATGGGCGATGACAAGCTGCGCGTCATCGCCCATGAGCTGCTGATGAGCCTGCGCGAGAACGTTTCCGTGGACTGGGCGCACCGTGAGTCCGCGCGGGCGCGACTCCGAGTGCTGGTGAAGCGCATCCTGCGGCGATACGGCTATCCGCCAGATTTGCAGGATGCAGCGGTGCAGACGGTGCTGGCGCAGGCAGAGGCGCTGTCGGCGTCTTGGCGGGGGGTGTAGTACGCCTGCTCTGGGGAAGCGATCTGGTGCGGCGACTTTCGCATGCGAAACTTTTCAAGCGGCCTGGCCCTAATCGGATTCTGTGTTCGGCAATTCAGGTTCCGCTCAACGCGCAGCGCTGCCAACCCACCGGAGCGAGACGCATTTGGCGGCAATTCTCGGTAACAATCGCGGAACAATCCGGGGGTCCCCCGCCGAGCGCGAACGACCGCTAACGTACTGATATGTAAGGCTTACAGCGTGCTCCAACGTATCACTACAATTCGTTATCATTCAGCGCGTTACCGCGTGACGCCCTAACTCATAATCCTTTGGTTGTCGGTTCAAGTCCGACAGGGCCCACCAGTTCACCGTTGCACCCCATCGTCGCGCCGGTTGTGTCGGGCGTCGGGCGTCGGGGCGTACCTACCAAAAAGGCCGCCCGGAAGGCGGCCTTTTTGGGTTGCCACGGACAGGCCCTTCAGAAGGCGTAGCGGATGGCGGCCTGGGCGAAGTCGCGGTCACGCAGTTGGTTCTGCTGGCCGCCGCCGGTGAACACCGTGTAGCCAAGGTCAAGCTGCCATTGCCCGAGGTACTCGAATGCGACGCCGGCCTGAACCTGCTGGCGGCCTTCGACGTAGTTGCCCAGCGGTGAGGGCGTGACGCCGTTGACGTCGTGGTCGAAGCGCAGCGCCGGCCGCATGGCAAAGCGCCCGAAAACGTTGTTGTACGTGGCTTGCAAGGCGATGCGATACCCCCACGAGGTGGGCGTTGCGTACTGGCCCTGCTCAACGGGGAGGCCTTGCGCGGCGGCCACCGCAGGATTGCCGGGCAGCGGCGTCCCGGGTGCTTCGTAGCGCAGCGTCGCGCTCTCGGGCAGGCCATGCACGAGCGTGGCGCCAACCTCGGTGATCAGCAGCAGGCTGTCGGCCCCCGGCAGCACGCCGGGCGGAAACTGCTTCAGCGCCGAGGCGTTGAAGTTGCTCACGTCATGCCGCCGCCAGCCGCGAATGTACTGGTTGCCCAGGGAGGTTGGAAACGGCACGTTGTTCCCTGGCGTGATCTGGTTGAAGCCACCAAGGCCGGCCAGCAGCAATTCCACGTCGTCGAGTTGCAGCGGTTGATCCACTTTCATGCTGTATTCGCCCTGCACGGCGCTGCCGAACGGGCCGGGCATGGAGAACGAGGCGCCATACATCTGGATGTCTTCGGGATACTCGATGAGGAAGGCCGACGACTGGGTGCTGGCGGTGCCGTCGGTCCGCGAGATGGCAGAGAGCAGCGGCAGGCGGCTGTGATAGTTGGTGGCGTAGACGCCCACCGAGGTGCCGCCCATGGCGTCGGTGTAGAAATGCAGCGCGCCGCCGTACTGGCCGCTGTCGCTGGCCTCGCGGTCTGGCGCGCGGGGAATCGAGCTGCCAAACGGCACGCAGTTGGCGCCCGCCACCGGTGGGGCTGCGCAGCCCGTGAGCGCTGGGGCGTTCTCGGTGACGCGGCCGAAGCCAATGTTGGCGCGGGTGCCGCCCTCGCCCACGAAGTCGTTGGTCGAGAAGAAGGTGCCCGAGGCAAACGGCACGGTCTTTTCCCACTGCAGTTGGTAGAAGCCCTCGATGCGAATGCTTTGGGTCAAATCGATGGACGCCCACAGATTGTTGGACGGGATGAAGACCTCTTCGAGATCGGCGCCCGGCACCCCGGCCCGGTTGGCATTGGCGGCCAGAATGGCGTTGAGGCCGTTCTGAATGAACGTGGACTCACCCCAGTTCAACACCTGCCGGCCGATGCGCCAGGCCAATGGCCGGCCGAAGACATCGAAGCTGGAGCTGAGGTGCAGGTCGAGAACTTCGGCGTAGCGGCCCACCTCGCCGCGAACATCGGCCTCCTTGCGGTCCAGTTCGGCGAGGCTGGCCTCGCGGCCGGGACCGTAATCTGACCTCCGGAAGTTTTCACCCTGCAGGTTGACCAGATCAGCGCCGAATCCGCCCCGGGCGAACAGGGTGAACGCGCCGGCTTCAAGGGTAAGGTTGGTCAGCAGTTTCACCGGCGCCGACACCAGATCACCGGCGCTGTCGAACTCCTTGTTGGCGTCGTCCGAGTTGGTTGAGAACGCGGTGCCGCCGTTGGCGATGCCCAGCAGATTGGCCTGGGGGTCCTGGGTGCGAACCGCCACGCCGGCCGACAGGCGATTGTCGATTGAGCCGCGCACGCTGCCCAGCTCGAAGGGGGTGGCCATTGCGGCGGGGGAGGCGGCCGCGAGCAGGGTGGCGACGGTACAAGCCATGGCTGATTTCATGATCCGTTCCTCTAGGTGGGGGGCGTGCCGACGGCGCTGATCAAGGGGCGACATTGCAGTTCCCCCCAATCGGCAGACACCGGCCTTCACTGCCGAGGAAGTTGGCGATCTGGCGCTGGATCTCCTGCGTCGTGGCAGCGGACGCGGCGGGGCTGAGGATGGAGCCGTGATCACCCGTGGTGAATCGCACCCCAACCTTCAGTCCTTCGGCATCGGTCAGGACATTCGGCGCCGCCAACGGGGGCGTGATGGCGTCCAGAACATCGAGGCCCAGCAGGCGCATCAGCGGGGTGGAGCCCGAGACCAGGCCCTCGAGCGTGACGCGGTCCAGGGTGTCTGTCGCCACGGGTGTACGCGGCGCGGCGTTGGGCACCACCCGATCGTCGATGATCTCGATGAAATGGATGGGGCGCTCGGCCGCGGCTGCCGCCGCATAGTTGGCCGGGTCGCCGTCATCCACCAGATGCTGCGCAAAACGCAGGAAGGTTTCGTAGGTGTCGGTGCCTTCGATGACCCCGGAGGGCGCAAGGCCGGCGGCAATGCGCGGACCAAAGGTCTTGGACGCATCGAGCAGCTTGCCAATGCCACTGCCACTCATGGCAATGGACGACGCGCCGAAACTGCTGTCGATGCCCAGCGCGGTGGTGCCGACGATGCCGCCCAGAGAGTGCCCGACCAGATGAATGCGGCCGGGGTCGATGTCGGCGGTGTTCGCGTCCCCATCAAAATTCAGCTGCGGCACCGACCGGGACAGATGCACCAGGTCGATGGCGGCCTGCCGCAGGTTGTCGCGGCTGGTGATGAGGCTCACCAGATTGATGAAGTGTGTCCCGCTTGGGTCGGTCATGCCGTCGGGGCCGGGGGCGGTGGTGTCGTTGTTCACCAGGTCAAGCAGGAAGGTGCGCTCGGTCGTGCCCGGCACGGCGAGCGGATGTCCGGCAGGCAGCCCGTGCAGCGGCAGATCGATGGCCACGGTGACGAATCCAGCCGCGGCCAGAGCCGGCGCCAGGGCCAGCATCTGCGAGCGGTTGCCCGTGATGCCGTGCTGGAAAATCACCACCGGCCAGCCTGCGGCAGGCTTGGTCTGGCCACTGCTGGCATTGGGCACGGTCACCAGCATCGGCACCGTTTCGACGCTGCGTTCAACCGGCACGGGGAAGCAGGTGGTGGTCGACACGCTGGGCACAAAATTGGTCCCGGTTGGCGGCTGCACGAAGGCGCCGCACGGCACCTGCCCGAGGAAGCGGGCGGCCAGATCAGGCCGGGTCGGGTCTGCGAGCCATGGGCTGCCCAGCGGCGCGGCGCCCTGCGGGCTGCCCCCGCTGTTGGCGAGGTAGTACGGCAACTGCACACTGCCGACGCGCACATCGGCGATGGGCGGCACGCTGGTGTTCTGCAGGGCTTGGTCAATGGTCAGCCCGGTGGGAAAACTGACGACGGTCTGCGCCACGGCGTCGGCCGCCATCAATTTCAGGGTCTTGCCGGCCGACTGGGTGGTGACGGTCCAGGCCAGCACGATGTTTTCTTCGCGCAGCCCGGTGGCGGCCATCAGCCCTTCAACAGCCGGGCGGACCAACTGCGAGCGCAGGGCTTCAAGCGTGTTTTTCTGGGTGTCGTTCAAACCGACGACAAAGGCGTCGGTCTGTTCAACGACCGGCACATCGCGCCGCACCACGCGGAACTGCGATGACGCCACTGCGGCAACCCCGTTCACGTCACGCAGCCGATCGGTCACGGCCAGCAGGTACCTTGTCGAGGGCTTCAGCGGTTTGAGCGGATGAATGATGATGCGGGAGCGCACCGCGTTGACCGGCGCCTGGACGGGCGGATTGGTGCCGGGAATGACGGCTGTGGCCGGGTAGTCGCTGAGGGTGTAGTCCACCCCTGGCGACAAGGGCGTGCCGGTGCTGGTGTCGATGACCAGCAGGCCGCCCTGCAGTGCCGTGTCGAGATCGACAAAGCCGATGAAGTCGGTGAAAAGATTCGCCGTGGTCGAGAAGCCGTCGGTCAGGTTGGCCTCGGTGACAAACGGCGCGCCGGTGCCATTGGGGATGTTCAGGGTCGGGTCGGTGAACCCCGAGAACAGGCCGTCGAAGGGGAATGGAATGGTCGCCGAGGCCCCTGCCGCTGCCGGCGCGGGTTCGAACAGCGAGATCAAATTGCCCGACGCGAGTCCACCGTCTTCTTCCGGATCGGTCGTGTCGCAGGCGGACAGACCTGCTGCCAACAGCAGGCCCCACAAGGGCGCGTATCGCATCTTGGTTCTCCTCATCGTCCGGTCGGTCATGGCCGAGTCCGGTAGTTGTTCTCTCATCCTCCTGCGACCGCACCGGAGAAGACGCTCTTGTGGCGTTGTTCAGCCTGAGGGCCGCAAATCGATACTAGCGCGTCGGGCCGGGAAGACAAGTCGGCAACACCCCGGTGACCCGGGTCAGCACCACCGTTCGTCGCCGGGGCCCGTTCTCGCCCCTTCGGATGGGCGCGTCTCGGCCCGCTTGGGCTGAATTTACCCGCCGACGATCAGGTGCAACGGCATGCGCCGGCGCAAGACGTCCTGTTCGCTACGGGCCATTTCGTGTGATTGCGCGAGCGCAACTTCGGCGCGGATGAACGGGGCATCGGGATGGACCCGCTGCGCCAGCGCGCGGTCGCTTTCGATCAGGACCAGCAGCGCGTCAACGCCCGTGCCATGCCGCAGCGCGCAGGTGAAGGCGGCCTCGGCATCCACCCCCGCCACCAGCAACTGGGCCCGCGCCGAGCCCAGCCACACCTGAAAGGGCAAGGTCGGGGCGCCCGGCAGCGGCGTAACGTCGGTACGGCTGGGCTGGTGGTTGTCCAGCCGCGCGGCCATGCTGTCGACAATGCCGGCGGCATCACAGCGCGCGGTGGTGTACTTGCCGCCCACGCTGACCCAGACGTTGGGCTGCGGCTCGATCACCGCAAATTCGCGGCTGACGGCCGACAGCGATTCGGCATCGGCCTTCTGAAGGGTGCGGGTGCCCGCGAAGGCGCTGATCACGTCAGAACGCGCCCACCCCAGCCCCGGCATGGCGGTGGCCAGGGCACGCAGCAGGTAGTCAATTTCATCCTCGGTCGGCGTGGCGTCTTCGACGCGGGCAATGGTTTTTTCGGTGGTGCCCACCAGGGTTCTGCCGTACCAGGGAATCACGAAAAACACGCGACCGTCTTCGGCTGTGAGCAAGAACGCGGCGCGCACGCCGGGAATCGCCGGCATGACCATGTGCGTGCCCTTGATCAGCTCCACCTCGGGCGCTGCCTCGCCCATCAGGCGCATCGCCCAGGGCCCGGCGGCGTTGAGCACCGCGCGCGCCTTGATGGTGAACGACGCACCGTCGGCCTCCACCGCAACCTGGGGATGATCCCCTGCCGCAATGGACACGGCGCGCACGCCGTTGGCGCAGACCGCACCGAACCCGTGCGCCGCGGCCGCCACCACCAGGGCCATACGCGCGTCGTCTTCCTGACAATCGCCGTAACGGAACGCGCCGACCAGCCCGGCCCCGTCGAGAAACGGAAAGTCTTGCCGCACCCGTTTGGGGCGGTAGTAGCGATGGCGCCGGACCGGGGGCGACAGGCCCGCCATCAGGTCGTACAGCGTCAGGCCACAGGACAGCATGAACGGCCCGGCGCGGCTGGCCTTGAACACCGGCAGCATGAAGTCCAGCGGGCGCACCAGATGCGGCGCGATGCGGCTGAGCACGCGCCGCTCGCGCAAGGAATGCTGCACCAGCCCGAACTTGTAGTGCTCGAGGTAGCGCAATCCGCCGTGGATCAATTTGCTGGACGATTGCGAGGTACCCGAGCCCCAGTCGTTCTGCTCGATCAGCGCCACACTGAGGCCGCGCTGCGCGGCGTCCATGGCCGCCCAGGCCCCATAGATGCCGCCGCCGATGACCAGCAGATCGAACGAACGCGCCCGCAGGCCGGCCACGTCACGGACGAACGGAAAGGGGGGTCGCATCACGGGTGATCAGGTGCGGTCGGCAATGGATTTCAAGAATGCACGAATGAGGCCAGCCGTGGCCGCCGGCGCATCCCAGTGCAGCATGTGGCCGGCCTCGGGCAGCGTCTCCACCTGGCACTGCGCGGCCTTCGAAAAAGCCGTGTAACGCGGTGGCCGTTCGGTCTGTTCCCACGGGCTGTTGACCGCCTGGCGACCCGCTTCAATGAACAGCACCGGCGCGGTCACTTCGGCCCACATGGCCTGGCTTTCGGCCAGCCGGTGCAGGGTGGGCATGTTGTGCAGGTGCTTGGGGTCGGCCAGCAGGCGAATCTGCCCGTCGGCATCGGCCGCGCCCCAGCAGTGCGCAATGAACAGCGCCCAGGCGTCGTCCAGCTGCGGGTGCTGCGACCTGATCCGTTGCGCCAGGGTTTCGAAGTTGGCGTAGACCTTGGGCGGGCGCGGCGTGGCCACCTGATGCAGCCAGCGCCGGTACTGCTGGGGCGCCATGCCGGGCGGGCGATCGGGCAGCAGCAGGCCATCGAGCAGCACCAGGCTGCGCGCCTTCTCGGGCCGCGCGCCCACGTACAGGCTCAGCACCTGCGCGCCCATGCTGTGCCCCACGAAGTGCAGCCGCTCGGGCGCATCCAGCGCCGCCAGCAAGGCGTCGACGTCGGCCAGATAGTTGGCAAACCAGTAACCGTCCACCGGCCATTCGCTGAGGCCGGTGCCGCGCCAGTCGGGCGACACGACGTGGTAGTCGTCCAGCAGGCCGGCCACCAGCGGGCCAAAGCTTGCCGAGCAGTCCAGCCAGCCGGTGCCCAGAAAGATCCACGGCCGGGCCGGGTCGCCCCAGCGCCGCAGATGATGACGCATGCCGCGCAGCTCGAAGAACTGGGACCGGCTTTCAGGAGGACAGATCATGGTTTACGAAGGTTGAGGCGGCCGCAGCCGACGGTTCATGACACCGTGTCAGTATGGGCAAGTTGCGCGGCGCCTGTGACCGGCGCCCGAGACGCCTCACCCCTCAATGTCGATGGCATCGAACTTGCCAACGAATTGCATGAACGGACGTTGCCCATGACCCTGCACGTAAAACTGCTGCACAAGACCCGCTACGACTACGACAAGCGCGTGGTGCTTTCGCCGCAGCTGATCCGCCTGCGACCGGCACCCCACGCCCGCACGCCGGTGTTGGGCTACAGCCTGCATGTCTCGCCCGATCCGCACTTTCTCAACTGGCAGCAAGACCCGTTTGGCAACTGGCAGGCGCGGGTGGTGTTTCCCGAGCCGGTGCGGCATTTCGAGGTCACGGTCGACCTGACGGCCGACATGGCGGTCATCAACCCCTTCGATTTTTTTGTGGCGCCAGAGGCTGAACTCATGCCCTGGCAATACGATCCGCAGCTCAAGGCCGAACTGGGGCCTTATCTCACGCCCGAGCCGGCCAACAGCGTGCTGCGCGGGTTCATCGAGTCGCTGGACCTCAGCGAGCCCGGCACCATCGACCGGCTGGTGGCGATCAATCAACAGATTCAGGGCGCGGTGCGCTACCTGATCCGCATGGAGCCCGGGGTGCAGACCCCCAGCGAAACGCTGAACCTGGGCAGCGGTTCGTGCCGCGACTCTTCGTGGCTGATGGTGCAGGTGCTGCGCCATCTCGGTTTCGCGGCACGCTTCGTGTCGGGCTATCTCATCCAGTTGGTGGCCGACCAGAAGTCGCTCGACGGCCCCAGCGGCGCCGAAATCGATTTCACCGACCTGCACGCCTGGGTCGAGGTCTACGTGCCCGGCGCCGGGTGGCTGGGGCTGGACCCAACCTCGGGGCTGTTTGCAGGCGAAGGACACATTCCGCTGTCGGCGACGCCCTCACCTGCCTCGGCTGCGCCCATCACCGGTCTGGTCGAACCCTGCGAGGTGGCCTTCGATCACGTGATGGAGGTTCACCGCATCGCCGAAACGCCGCGCGTCACCAAACCCTTCACCGAGGCGCAGTGGGCCGCCATTGATCAGGTGGGTTTGCAGGTGGACGCCGATCTGGTGTCGCAGGACGTGCGGCTGACCATGGGCGGCGAGCCTACGTTCATCTCGCTCGACGACCCCCAGGGTGACGAGTGGAACACGGCCGCCGTGGGCCCCACCAAGGAACGCCTTGCCTACAACCTGGCCCGACGTCTGGCGCAGCGGCTGGCGCCGCAGGGGCTGCTGACCTACGGTCAGGGCAAGTGGTATCCC
>TARA_R110001599_G_scaffold12117_6_pt1 | contig 28876 bp, 26 predicted proteins | sample TARA_R110001599 | Tara Oceans TARA_R110001599 (sample SAMEA4398360) | marine metagenome | biome: Polar Biome; feature: [MES] marine water layer (ENVO:01000295) within the mesopelagic zone...; material: water (ENVO:00002006), including particulate matter (ENVO:01000060) such as......
AGTATCTCCGCCGGTATCACCGCCTGTGTCTCCACCGGTATCACCGCCAGTATCTCCGCCTGTATCGCCACCTGTGTCTCCGCCGGTATCACCACCTGTGTCTCCGCCGGTGTCGTCATTGATTGTACTATCGTCTTGTGCTGCACCCGTCCACGTCGAGCTCGCGCCACCACAGGCGCTGAGTAATCCAAAAAAGAGCGTCGCCAGCACTATTTTGCTAGCGCTTATTGATCTGCTACTTGAGCGTTTGTTTGTCATGAATGTTCCCTACTACTTAAAAGGAATTTACCGCCAACACCATTGGTATCAGCGATTTACAAAGAATTCAGACATAGCGTTTGCAGAAACAGTGCCAGCTCTATGTATTCGAGACTAAGTCACGACTAAACGTGATGAAATAGACAAAACAGCTGACCACAAAACGAGTACATCGCACCACTAAAGAGCACTGTTAGCGCATATCGACCTAAATGTGTTCACTGAACACTGCTGACGCCCTAGAAGAATGCATTGCTCGATCGACGGAATGTCATCCTCAATATTCCGAAATCGCAAGCTACGGTTTGTCCTTATACCGATCACCTACGACACGCGTCAAAATACTTGCGTAACAGAGAATTAGTACCAAGATGATATATGGCGATAGGCCACTGGCTTTCCGATAATTACATTACAGCACTTCAACAGGAGAGAAGGCGATGATTAATAGCAAGGATGAGGCTATGTCTACGAACAGCAGCAATAAAGATCTATTCAACTTCAATCTCAGCCTACTACTAGGCGCAATCGCAGTATTAATGCTCTTTGTACCCGAGATTCGCTAATTCTTAATGGCCGCGTGCCTAGCGCGGCTGTATTCCCCTTAAAACCCGCACTTGTGCTGCACGCCACTCATCGTTTATGCATACCTTTTTTACTGCGAACGAGCTACAGCCCTACGCTTCGCCGAATTCAGTTTGATCGGCATTTTGCAATTCCGCGTACAAGAGCCACACTCAATGAATACCGCGTCCGCAACAACAGTGACGCCAGCCGGGCTGCTCACCATGAACCATCTTTTGGAAGAATATATTACCGTTAAACGGCCGATTGCCGATTGTTTCGCTTATCTGCGTGATTTTTCAACCATCGAGCAATGGGACCCCAGCGTACTCAGCGCCCGAAAGCTGACTCCCGGCCCCGTGCGAGCCGGCAGCGAATATCAGCTCGAGCTAAAGCTCATTGCGTCCCAACACCTTGCTATGCACTACACCCAAATCGCAATTGATGAGCAAAAATCACTTGTATTACAAGGCTATGGCGATAATTTCTCGGCTTTAGACACCATTAGTTTTAGGGCGTTGGACGCTGATACCACGGAAATTCACTACCGCGCTGAATTGGCGTTCACGGGTTTGGTGTCACCGCTTTTTTGGCTACTAAAACCCGCGTTTAATCGTATTGGCGACCAGGCTGCGCGTGGTTTAAAACGTGCACTAGAAATTCCCGCCACCCCCGAACGCTTGCTGAAAGACACCATTAGTGACCGATTACTCATACCCGCCGTCATCAATTTTGGGCGCCGAGGTTATGCGCAGCAGGCGCGCAAATCTCACTCCAACCGAATGGACGGCAAAGTCATCGCGATTACCGGACCCACCGCCGGCTTGGGCCTCAGCGCCGCGTGCGAATTGGCCCGCCTCGGCGCGACGCTCATCTTAATCGGCCGCGATCACGAGCGCCTGCGCCAAGCCAGAATGCAAATTATGGATTTTAGCGGCTGCGCTGAAGACAAGCTCGATTGCTATGAAGCCGATCTTGCCCTCCTCGAAAATACCGCGAAGGTCGCCCGTGAGATCCGGGAAGCCTACCCAAATATCGATGTACTAATTAACAATGCCGGCGCACTGTTTAATGAGAGGGAAGAAACAAAAGAAGGTTTTGAATTCAGCCTAGCCGTGAATTTTCTCTCACCGATGCTCCTAACAAAAGCGCTCCGGCCCAATATAAATGCCAATGGTCGTGTGATTAACGTGGTTTCAGGCGGGCTCTATACCCAGGGCATCAAACTCGACGACATGCAGTATAGGCAAGCGCCTTTTAATGGCAGCAAAGCCTATGCCCGCGCCAAGCGTGCACTTCTCACCACAAGTCAGCATTCGGCAAATGGCATCATGGTTCACAATATGCACCCCGGCTGGGCGGCAACCCCCGGTCTGGCAAAATCGCTTCCGTCGTTTAATCAATCCCTTGCCAAGCACCTTCGCGACAGCCGAATGGGGGCCGACACCATGATCTGGCTGGCGTCAGCGACAGAACTTGAGGGTTATAAGGACACGCACTTATGGTTTGATCGCCGTATCCATACCGACACTGTGCTGCCGGGCACCGCCAGCTCTGAAAAAGATGCTGAAGCGCTTTGCCAATGGTGCAACGACACCTTGGCCACGTACCTGTAACCGTGACCTATGGACAATTTCCTACACACTGCAGCGGAAATAGCCGCTATTTTCGTGCGGCCAAGCGCGTAAACTAATTTCGTCTAGGATGACTTCGGTGCGCACAGGGACGTTCAGCGCCACTCGCCAGCTCAGCTCCGTGGGCTGGCATTTTTTCCCGCATGGTGAGCGCTGTCGTATCACGCTATGCAAGACGAAAAAAAGCCCCGACTAGCGGGGCTTTTTCTTTATCTGCGGTCGCTTATTCAGCGCCAGCAATACTAATAAGCTCAACATCAAATATCAGAGCAGCATTCGGTCCAATCATTTGACCCGCGCCGCCGGCACCGTAGGCAAGTGCTGGTGGAATAAACAGCTTCCACTTAGAACCAATAGGCATCAGCTGCAGGGCTTCGGTCCACCCGGGGATAACGCCGCCAACAGGGAAGCTCACGGTTTCGCCGCGCTGATAAGAGCTATCAAACACCGTACCGTCAAGCAATGTACCGTGGTAGTGCACTTCTACTGTGTCGTCGGCTGTTGGCTTAGCGCCGGTACCTTCGGTAAGCACTTGATACTGTAAGCCGCTTTCGGTCGTCACAACACCCTCAACACTGCCATTTTTGGCCAAAAAGGCCTCAGCTTCTTCTTTGTTTTTGCCACCAGCGGCTTCGGCTTCTTGCTGACGTGACGCCATTTGCTTCTGCTGGTAAGCCTGCAGAGTGCTGACAATTTCTTCTTCGGTCATCTGCATCTCGCCACCGGCAAGCGCATCGCGCACACCAGCACTGAAAGCGTCGACATCCAAAGGCAGGTCGTCACCAAAGCGTGTGCCGATATTCACCCCAATTCCGTAGCTTACTTTGCCAATTTCGGTGCCTAAATCAGCTTTTGACGACTTATCACCACCGCAAGCCGTTAGCAGACCACTCATTACCACCGCACATACCAGTGTCTTATTCATGTAACTACCTTAATTTTATGGATAAAAGAAACGTCGTGGATTCGACATGGAGTATCAGACCATAGTCTGCCACAAGCGTTCCAACAGACACAGGGGCTAGCGCAAGAAATACTTAGTGAAGCAGAGTGTTACAGAGATAGATTCTCTGCGACAAGTTTGTATAATGAAGATTGATGTTATTTTAACCACTTACAGGGTTAAACTCATGACCAGCAGTAATAATAACAAGGGTGTGGCCAACAACCCGATAGCAACATTGCACCAACTCCAATCTGAGCTATATGCGCTCAGAGAGAAGCATATTCACGCCCTTGAAATCGCACTCACCGCACTCGAAAAAGAAGGCGAAAAGCAAAAAGTTCAGCTCGACAAGACCCGGGAACAACTCAAACAGTACCAAGAGCGCCTCAAAGACCCCAAGAACGCCAAACCCAGCGCGCAGGGCCGGATCAAGACCAGTTTAGCCAGCGCTCAGCGCAATTTTGACAGTGATCAAGCTGCTTTGGCGCAACTACGCGGCAACATCATTGAGCAACGTTTAGTGATCCGCAAAGAAAAAGCGGTTTTAAAAGCCATGCTCGACACCGACAAAACCTTGGCCAAAGTGGGTAAATCGAGCCAAGACAAACCGGTCGCAGCGCCAAAAACCAAGCCCAAGGCATCCGCGCAAGCAAAGCCAGCGCCGAAAGCCACGCCAAGCAAGCCGGCGGCCAAGGCCAAAACAACACCCAAAGTTACCGCCACTGTGAGCACAGCAACGCCCGCGGCGAGTAAATCTGCCCCCAAAGCACCAGCAACCGGCGCCAAACCATCAGCAGAGGCGGCGTCTGCCGCGGTAAATACGCCAGCCGCTAAGCCGGCGCCAGTAACGCCGCCGGTCGCACTGTTAAAGCCCAAGCGCCGCGTGCGGCGAATGAGCGATATTCCCAGCCACCCAGACAAAGCCACCGACCGTCTTGCCAGCTTGTTTGACGATTTTTAGCCGGCCGCAGCCAGCGATGCGGCCAACTCGCCAAGACAAGCCGCCAACTTAGTTGGCTCGTCGCTTTTATTAGCCCGGGCATACACGGTTAAGTTGGCGAGATAACGATTTTGGCTCTTTGGCTTAGCATTGCCAGCAAATAGGCTTAATTGCTGTGCAATGGCTTCTATCTGTAAACGCTCTGCCGCGAGCTCAGCGGTTTTCAAGGCCTGATATAGGCCTTGGCGCTTAGGGTCTTCCGCCTTACGGCGCAATTCCCGCAGGGGCAGTACATAGTCCACCCGCAACTCCGCAGACATTGTCACCAACAACTCAACTTGCGCCGCCGACCAGCAACGCTCCGCACAGGCCCAATATCCGGCCGCCAGCAGTAAATTAACATCCAAATCATAACGATCTTGAAGGACTAAACACTGGGCTTGAATCGCCGGTTGCGAGTACACTGCCAGCGCGTAATCCCAGAGCGAGTAATCTTGCAACGCGCCTGGGGCTCGATCATCGACAAATTTTTCATCCATTAGGCAATACTCACGCTATAATCGCGGCCCATCATGATAGAACTCCTGAATCTCAGCTTACAACGCGGCGGCAAACCATTGCTAGAGGCCGTTGATCTCCGAGTAAACCCCGGTGAGCATATCGCGCTAGTCGGCGCCAATGGCAGTGGGAAGTCCAGCCTTTTCCAATTGCTGTGCGGTAAATTAGTTGCCGACAGCGGCGAGTTGCGCCTGCCCAGCACCTGGCAAATTGCGCAAATGCGCCAAGAAGTCGACGCCAGCGACCAGCCAGCAATAGAGTATGTAATTGACGGTCACCACCGTTTTCGCGAGATAGAGGCCGGCATTGCCTCTTGCCAAGACGATCACCAATTGGCCGAACTCCATGGCGAACTCGACCTGATCAACGCCTACCAAATTCGCAGCGACGCGGAACGCCTGCTCACGGGCCTTGGCTTCAAGCTCAATGAGCTGGAAAAGCCGGTAAACGACTTTTCTGGCGGTTGGCGCATTCGTCTCAACCTAGCACAGGCCCTGATGTGCCCGTCAGACCTGATGTTGCTCGACGAACCCACTAACCACCTCGATCTCGACGCCAGTCTATGGCTTGAGCAGTGGCTACACCGCTACGAAGGCACCCTGCTACTGATATCCCATGACCGCGACTTTATCGACGCCTGCTGCGACCACGTTGTGCACCTAGAGCGCGAAACCCTTACTCGCTATCGCGGCAACTATTCAGCCTTTGAACGCCAACGCGGCGAGCGTATGGCCCAGCAGCAGCAAGCCTTTGAAAAACAACAGGTTGTTCGCGCACACATGGAAGACTTTGTGCGCCGCTTCCGCGCCAAAGCCACCAAGGCAAAACAAGCCCAGAGCCGACTCAAAGCACTAGAGCGCATGGCCGATATTGCCCCCGCACACATCGACTCGCCGTTTCATTTTAAATTTTATGAGGCCACGCAGTTTTCCGACCCACTATTGAGTCTGTCGCAAGCCGACCTCGGCTACGACAGTGCGATTGTCAAAAAGCTCAACCTGAGCATTCACCCCAATACGCGACTCGGTTTGCTCGGCGCCAACGGTGCGGGAAAATCAACCTTGATGAAGACCTTGGCGGGGAGCCTCAAGCCCCTGCACGGCCAGCGCCAACAGGGTGAACACCTCTATATGGGCTACTTCAACCAACATCAATTGGAATCTCTCGATCTCGCCGCCAGTCCAATTCTGCAGCTGCAACGACTGCGGCCAACGGCGCGGGAACAAGAGATTCGCAATTTCATCGGCGGCTTTAATTTTCACGGCAGTCACGCCGAGCAGAGCTGCGAGAACTTCTCTGGCGGTGAAAAAGCCCGCCTAGCACTCGCCTTAATTGTTTGGCAAAAACCAAACTTGCTGCTACTCGATGAACCGACCAACCACCTCGACTTGGAAATGTGTCACGCACTCACCACCGCCCTGCAAAATTTTGAGGGCGCGGTCATTCTGGTGTCCCACGACCGCCACCTGCTGCGTAACACTGTAGATGAGTTTTTACTGGTCGACAGTGGCAAGGCCGAGCCTTTTGATGGCAGCTTGGACGACTACCGTCACTGGCTTCTTAACCGCGACAAAAGTACGCCATCAACGGCAGTTGAAGCGAACACGCCACTTGTCGACAAAAAACAGGCCCGCCAAGACGCCGCGGCTCGCCGCGCGCAGCTGGCTCCCTTGACGTCGAAAATCAAAAAACTTGAGCAACAAATGCACAAGCTCGGCGAGCAAATGACCGCTATTGAGGAGCAGCTAGCGGATATTAGCCTTTACGACGAGGCGAATAAGAATAAGCTCAAGCAGATACTCGCCGAACAAAGTCAGCTGCGCAGCAAAAATGATGATATTGAAGAACAGTGGCTAGCACTGCAGGAAGAATTAGAGCTGTTGGAGACCGGGGCGTAAGCCCCGGCGCCATTAAACCGCGAACTTATTTGGCTTTCATCGCCGCTAGAAACGCCGCCATTCCCTCTTGATTCGCCTTGTCCAACTGCTGTGAAATTTCCAGTCCGGCCATGCGTTTACTCCAGTCAGCCAAGCCCGGTACTTCAGCCACAAGATCCCACTGGTAAATCACGTTCGCGCACATTCCAGCAGGAATTAAGGCATAGCGTAGAAATATATCAGCCATGGTCAATTCCTGACCAGCAACATAGGGACTATCCGCTAATTGGATTAGCGCCGCCAAGGCCTTGCAGCCTTTTTCCAAGGTTTCCCGGGACTCAGCTTTAATATCCTCGCTTACGGGTTTACCGGCCAAGACCTCGGGAAATAAGCGCCGAGCAGGTAACTCAATATACAGTTCCGCTACTTTCATCATCTCATTTACCTTGCCGCGCTGAAACGCATCCGCAGGGTAAAGTGGTTTGTCAGGGTAACTTGCGTCTAGATAATTAAGAATTACACTGGTCTCAGCAATACAGCCTTGATCGGTTTCAATACAAGGAACCTTACCCATCGGGCTTTTTTGCAGATAGGCTGGATCGGCACCGGGAAACATCGTAATTTCGTCGAACGGAATACCCTTGTAAAGCATCGCGTGCTTAACCATATTAAAATAATTACTCACGGCAAAACCGTATAGTTTGAGCATGGCACTTCCCTCATATTATTAATTGAATCGCCTCGCTCCCCGCAAGACAATAATGTTGCCATCAGCAACATACACCATTGCCCTGTCCACTGCAGTACTGGCAAGCTGACAAGATGGTAATTTGCTCAGCGACCGCTTATTGGCTAAGGTTCCGTCCTAAATACGGCTTAGCAAGCAATAAACCACCCCCTCCGCCATACAATGAGTAGAAAATGACCATTGCGCTTCCACTGGATATGACCGACATCAAGGGCTTTTTGGCCGAAGACGAAGCTGAGGCGCTATACAACTATGCGCTGAGCCTTGCCGAGCGTGGCCCCGTTTTAGAGGTTGGCAGTTATTGCGGCAAATCCACCATTTATTTGGGCCTTGCCTGTCAACAGAAGCAAGGGGTGGTTTACGCCGTCGACCACCACATTGGCTCCGAGGAGCATCAGCTCGGCGAAATGTTTCACGATCCTGAGCTCTACGACGCCAGCGAAGCACGCTTCGACACCTTTAAAGAATTTCGCCGGAATATTCGCCGCGCCCATTTAGAAGACACCGTGGTGCCCCTAGTCGCGACCTCTGAGGTCAGCGCCCGCCACTGGCAAACTCCCCTGGCCATGGTTTTTATAGACGGCGGCCACAGTCTCGACGCGGCGCTCTGCGACTATCGTTGCTGGGCTAGCCATATAATGAAAGGCGGTATTCTCGCGATCCACGATTTATTTCCGGCCCCAGAAGAAGGCGGGCAAGCGCCCTATGCCATCTACAAACTGGCGCTGGCGTCGGGCTTGTTTGAAGAGATCGCGAGGGTAAATACCCTCGGCCTACTGCGTCGAATCTGAGGGTTTAGCTTAACGCGGGGGGTCTATTTGCTGACCAAGGCTAGCATTGACCCGAAACCAGCCGGCAATGCTGTAACGGAGCCGACTGGCCGCGGTAACTTCATGGGGAAAGCGGTCACTTAGGAAGACCACCAGGCTCCCCATGAGGGGCGTTATTCTGGCAATAGGTTCTAGGGCAGGCACTGCTGCGTCGCTGTACATCAGTAAATGACCACCATCAGCCGAAGCCCAGCCCGGATTCAAATAAAACACGGTAGATAGCACTCGGTTAGTGCTGCCCTTAAACGCGTCCACATGTTTCTTATAAAATGCGCCTTCGCTATACCGGGCAAAATGGGCCTCGTAATCAAATAGGCCCATAAAGAGACGTTGATTAAGCCCCAGCCGCAAGCGCTCCATCCACGCCAAATAGCTTGCCTCTATTGGGTCCTGCACCGACAACCAGCGAATTTCATCCTTGCGTACAAACGGGTTGAGCTGAAACTCCCCGGCACGACCCACCCCCGCCGCTTGGAAGACCTCATCTTCAAAAGACGCAATCCGCAAAAAGAGGGCTTCAGTGACGCTCGGCGGCAGTGCGAGTGGCAAAACCACATAGCCGGTCGCCACCAACGCATCGGCAATCAGGTCAAATATCTGTTCCGAATCCAGTGCCGATGCTAATAGTTCCGCTGTCACTTTTTGCTCCCGCAAATAGCCGCCTTTGTAGCGCCAAAGATGTTCTCTGTCACTAATTAATTACGCTGTTCGCCTAATAATTTTGCCAACGCCGACAAACGCAGAAGCCTTGAAATTGCCAAGCAAACACGCGAGTGTAAAAATGCCTTGTAAGCCTATGACATTCCAAACAAAATAAAGCCATTAGCCATAACATACGCCACTGCCATGTCTGCACAAACCGATTACGTAAAATGGTTCCGCAACTCTGCGCCCTACATCAATGCTCACCGGGGTAAAACCTTTGTATTGATGTTTGGTGGCGAAGCCGTCGCGCACCCTAATTTTGCCAATATCGTTCACGACATCGCCTTGCTCAATAGCTTGGGCGTTCGCCTTATTCTGGTTCATGGCGCCCGTCCACAGATTGAGCAGCGGGTAGCAGAAGCCGGTATTGAGAGCCGCTATCACAATGATTTACGGGTTACCGACGACATCGAATTGCGCTGCGTCACAGACGCGGCAGGTACGCTACGCGCCCATATTGAAGCGCTGTTGTCGATGGGTGTTGCCAACTCACCCATGCACGGCGCAGCGATCCGGGTTTGCTCGGGTAATTACGTCACCGCCAAGCCGATTGGCGTCGTTGATGGCGTGGATTTACGACATACCGGCTATGTCCGTAAAATTGACGCAGCAGCGCTTCAACAGCAATTAAACAACCAGCACATTGTAATCTTGTCACCCATTGGCTACTCCCCAACTGGCGAGGTGTTTAACCTCACGGCGGAAGACGTAGCAGTACACACTGCCGCCAGCCTGAAAGCCGACAAACTGATCTTATTTACCAATGATGAGGGCTTACTGGACAGTGAGGGGCAATTAATTCGCCAGTGCGAGTACCGCGATGTCGATAGTGAACTGCTCATTCAACCTCAACTGAAGCACGACAGCATTGTACAGGCGGTGGTTGAAGCGGGTGATATTGGTATCAATCGCTGCCATATGGTGTCTTTTCAGCAAGACGGCGCGCTGCTCCAAGAGCTATTCACCCGCGACGGCGCCGGCACCCTAATAACTCAAGAACACTACGAGCAGTTCATGACCGCCGGCATCGACGATGTCGGTGGCCTCTTGGCGATTATTGAGCCGCTCGAAGCCAAGGGCGTGCTATTAAAGCGCTCCCGCGAATTGCTCGAAAATGAAATTAGCCATTTCAAAATTTTGGTGCGCGACGGCATGGTCGTGGCCTGCGCAGCGCTCTACCCCTACCCCGAGCAAAGTAGCGGCGAAATCGCCTGCGTTGCAACACACCCGGATTACCGGGGAGCAGATCGCGCCGAGCGGCTATTAGCGCTGCTTGAAATAGAGGCGCGTAAACAAGGCCTAGACTCCGTCTTTGTGCTCACTACCCAAACAGCCCACTGGTTTCAGGAACAGGGCTATATTGAATGTAAAATAGACGACCTGCCACCAGCCAAAAAACAGCTTTATAATTTCCAGCGCAATTCCAAGGCATTTATAAAGGCGCTGAACTAATATGCGAGTGCCACGGGTTTATGTCGATCAAGCACTCAACAACGACGAAATCAGCCTCGACGAGCGCGCTGCCCACTATGTGGGACAAGTGCTGAGGATGCGCGCTGGCCGCGAGTTGGTGCTGTTTAACGGCGACGGTAATGCCTACGCTGCCACCATTACCGAAACGGGCAAGAAGCACGTTTTATGTCAGCTCGACCCTGCGCCGCTAACGGCAACGACGAGTTCACCGCTTAAAATCGAGCTGGGCATTGCCATTTCAAAAGGTGATCGCTTTGACTGGGTTATTCAAAAAGCAACGGAATTAGGTGTTACCGCCATAACGCCGCTTTTTAGCGAACGTGTTGATGTCAAACTCAGCGGCGAACGACTGGAAAAAAAACAGCGTCACTGGCAACAAATTATGATCAGTGCCTGTGAGCAATGTGGCCGCAATGACTTGGTCACCATAAACACGGCCCAGCCACTCGCGCAGTGGCGCAGCAGCTTAAGTTCAGAATTAAAATTAGTGCTATGTCCGGCAGTCGAAGGCGGTATTGCCACCGCTCACGCCAGCGATGTCGCGCTGCTGGTCGGCCCTGAAGGCGGTTTGAGTGACAGTGAAATAACAGACTGCTTGGCCCAAGGATTCGCCGCTTTGCAACTTGGCCCTCGGGTTTTGCGCACCGAAACTGCGCCAATTGCCGCTATCAGTATTTTGCAATATCGCTGGGGCGACTTAGCCTAGGGCTTGTTCACACTGATTAGATCACGCCGTTCAGCGCATCCATTAATTGCTGTTCCATATTATCCCAATCTGGGATCGTCAATCGCTGCTCATTCAAGCCCACCATACTGTGAATCAAGGGGTGCGGCTCCGAATCCAGGGGCTGTAAATCTGCGCTTATGAGGCGTTCAATATGCGGCATACCACTTAGCGCTACCGCAAAGAAAGGCAGCTCAGCGCGATCACTAATACCATATAGCACGGCTATGTGGCGCAGTTTCAATTCCTTCGGCAGCTCGCCATCGCGCAAACCTTCAAAGCTAAACAGCGGAATTTCTTGCTCACGCCATGCCACAGTGCCAAGTAAAAAAGACGAGGCAATCGCCGAACTTAGGCCGCCAGCAATCGTCACTTCCGCCACCGCGGCATTCGGCACAAGCAATGCGCCATCAGCTAGGGGTAAAACAATATTCGCCAATACCGAAGATGTTGAGTTTAAGGCTTTCATTCGGTCACCATTGCCGAGGTCACGTCGTCAATCGCCTTCAATAATTGTATTTCCTGATAAGGCTTGCCAAGGAAGTTGTGCACACCTAAAGCAAAAGCGCGCTGGCGATGCTTTTGTCCCGTTCGCGAACTAATCATAATAATTGGAATTTCTTTAAGGCGCGGATTACTCCTCACGCGGCTCGCCACTTCAAAGCCATCCATGCGCGGCATTTCTATATCCAGCAGAATAACGTCTGGTAAGCGCTCGCTGTCCTGCAGCTGGTTCATTGCATCGATACCGTCTCTGGCGAGTGCAACTTCCATATGTTGGCGTGCCAATAATCGGGACGTTACCTTGCGCACCGTCACCGAGTCATCCACTACCATCACCAAGCGGTTATTGGCTTGCTCAATTTGGGGCGTGGCCTCAGACCGGTCTGACAGCAACTGCCGGGCAGTATCAGCGCGGATGCTGGCCAGCATATCAAGGATCACGACCACACTACCGTCACCTAACACCGTTGCCCCAGACAAGCCTGGCACCGCCGCAAATTGTGGACCCAAGGTTTTAACCACCACCTCACGCGAGCCGAGCAAAGAGTCGACCTGCACCGCCGTAGCCGGCTCCGCGTTGCGTATTAACAACACCGGACGCGGTTCAACCTGCCCTTCTAAATGCGGCGATTTTGACGCTCCCAGTAAATTACCCAAATAACGTAACTTGTAATCCTGACCGGCGTACTCAAAATCCGGACCGTCGTCCTGATAGTAAACATCCAGTTCGTAGGGGCTGACCCGCACAATGCCCTCGATGTTATTGAGCGGTACTGCAAAAATTTCACCGCCGACACTCACCATCAGTGCACGGTTAACCGATACGGTAAAGGGCAGACGAATCTCAAAGCGAGAGCCCTGACCTCGGATAGTTTGAATTTCAATGGCGCCACCCAGCTGTTTGATCTCACTGCGCACCACATCCATACCAACGCCACGGCCGGAGATTTGGGTAACATTGCTGGCCGTACTGAAACCAGCGTGAAAAATATACTCCAATATCTGCCGCTCACTAAGCTCGGCATCGCTGCTGACCAAACCCAAGGCTTCAGCTTTGCCGCGCACCGCCGCCAAATCAATACCGGCGCCGTCATCACTAATCACAATCACCACATCACCGCCTTGGCGGTCAAACCGCATGATGATTTCACCCTCTGCACGTTTTCCTGCCGCAAGTCTTTCTGCCGGAGATTCAATGCCGTGGTCAACCGCATTACGCAACATGTGCTCCAACGCGGGAATAATGCGCTCGAGCACCCGGCGGTCCATCTCGCCTTCGGCGTTATACACTTTAAAATCAATGGGCTTGTTAAGCTCACTCGCCACTTGCCGCACCCCGCGCCGCAGACGCGGGACCATGCGCGCAAAGTGAACCATCTGCGAGCGCATCAAGCCCTCTTGCAGCTCGGTATTAACCCGCGACTGCTGCACCAGCAAGGTTTCCATATCGCGGCTTTTTTCGAGTAAGGTGCCGCGCAAGTCAGTCAGATCCGACGCCGATTCAAGTAATGAGCGCGACAACTGTTGCAGCTGCGAGTAGCGGTCGAACTCCAAGGGGTCAAAACCGTCAGCGCCTTCGCTCTCGACTTGTTCTTGACGGAAAATAATCTGCGCTTCGGTTTCAATATCCAGACGCCGGACCTGCTCCTGCATACGCTCGACGGTGATTTCCATTTCCTCGAGGGAAAAATGAATCTCACTGACCTGTTCCTCAACCCGCCCGCGCGCGATAGACGTTTCACCCGCAAGGTTAATCAAGCGCTCCAGTAGCGCCGAGGGCACTTTGATCATTTCCTGGGGTGCGCGTCCGGCGCTATTGGCAAGACTATTACCGGATTCAGTGTCTAATTGTGAGCTTGCGCGACCAGTCACATTTTGCGGCAGTAACTCAGCCACTTGGCCCAGCACATCGTCATCGCTAAGACTTTCTTCAATCTGTGTAGGCGGCTGAACATCCGATAATTCTTCAGGCGGCGCTACGCCATTAATTCGGCCTAACTCACTGACTAGGCGATCTTGAAAACCTTGCAGGGTATTAAAAAACGCTTCAGTGTTGCTGGCGGATTTCGTCACCGCAGTGGATATCGCGGTTTCAAAATCATGACTGAGATCACCCAGTACCGTCATGCCCGACAGGCGTGCACCACCTTTCAAGGTATGCAGGTAACGCTGAATGTCATCGAGCTGACTTTGGTCTTCACGATTTTCAGAAAATCGTTGAATGGATTCGTCCATACCCTCAATCAGGTCATGGGCTTCTTCCATAAATATTTCAATAATTTCAGGGTCGACATCATTTTCAGACGCGACCACAGAATCAGCGTCTACTGCTGCAGGTTCTGGGGTAATCGGCTCAGCACTTGCCACAGATGGCAACGGCTCTGCGGGCACCAAGCTATCGGCGTCCGCCACGACGTCAGCCGATTGGGCACTCGCTTCAAAATTCCGAATTTGATCAATAAGCGCTGAGTTTTCCAGCACAGTCTGCTCACCGGCCAATTGATTCAAGTATTCCATTAACTGATCGAGCGCGGCGTCTAGCAGCACGGTAAAATCGACACCAACCGGATCTTTAGCGTGGCTGAGCAAGACCTGCACTGCTTGCGCAAGCTCGGCAATCGCCTCGCAATTAATTTCTTCAGCGCGCTGGGCAAACACGCCCATGACCGGTGCGTGCTCTATTAAGCTTGCCGCCTGCAAGTTACTTTCTTCGTGAAGTAAATCACTTAAGGCTTGGATGCTGTCGCTGTTACTCGCCAAAAACGCATCTAAGGCGCCAGGCGATAATTCCCCGCTGTTGTCTCGGTCAGTAGAGAACTCAGCCTCATGCACCAACTGCACCGCCAGCGCATTAATTCGGCGGGCGAGGTCGTGCGGCGTACTCAATGCAGACACCGGCACCGAGTCCATCTCAGCGATCGTCGCACGAACCTCGCGCACGACATCTGACATTAAAGCAATTAAACGCTCTTCAGCCGTCACCCGCATTGAGCGTAGCTCTTTCACCAAGCCTTCAAGGGGCGTGACGATAGCAGCGATTGGCCCAACCTCGGCCATTTTTGACGAGCCTTTGAGCGTGTGCAGGGCGCGCTGTACTTCATCAGTCAAGCGCACCGGATAGCTATCGACACCCTCAATAAACGTTTCTAATACGCTGAGGTGGGTATCGGCTTCGCCCACGAAGACCGCAATTAAGCCATCATCATCGCTGGCGCCGTCGGCGGTCACAGCCGGTGCTTGCTGTTCAGTCAGTGCCTTCGCTCGACTCATTAAACCGTTAACAACGGTGTTTGAAATTTCCCGCCCAGCCGCTAAAGCGGTGGTCATTTCTGGCAACTGATCGATGACTTGATCAATTAAATATAAACGCGCCTCGTCCATATTCAGGCGGCCATCTACTATCTTGTTCAGCATCGCCTCTACAGACCACGCCAACTCGGCAAGCTGCTCTGCGCCCACCATGCGGCCGCTGCCCTTAAGGGTGTGAAATGCTCTACGCACAACGGCTAAGTGCTCACTAGACGCCACGCTGGCGTGCCACTGCGGCAGGGTTTCATTCAACTGAGTGAGAACTTCCTCGGCTTCTTCTAAAAACACCTCAAGAATATCTGGATCAAGTTCAATCGTGGCGTCGACTTCGGGCGTCGCTTGCGCTAATCGCGCCTCATTCCCGGTAGCAGAATCCTCGCTTGGGCTTCGAACAGAGTTAGGCCAAGGTAGCACTGTCGCAGAGGCACTGGCCTCAGCACCGCTAACCGGGTAGCCCAAACGAGCAACACCACGCTGTGCGCCCACCAACAAACCCTGATCGGCGTATTGCCGCCCCTTAGCACTGCGCTCAAGATAATAATCTACCGCCGTCAATGCATCTGCGAGGGCATCCAGCATTTGCCACTCTGGCACATTTTGGCCAGACACGATCTCTTGCTTAATGTAATCTGCGCAGCTTTCCAGTACTCCAGCGGAATCAACGTAGTCCGCGGCACGTAAATCGCTAGCCAATTCTCGTAATTGCTCGGGCACTTTCTCCAAATGACTGCTCTGCCACTGTTCAGCAACATAGGCAATAATCGACTCCTGCGCATCGAACAAAACCGCTCGGCATTTCTTAGCAACTGCCGAGTGAGCGTCTTCTTCGCTCGCTACCGCCGTATCGGGCTCAGACAATTCCACCGGTTTCTCGACCAAGCGCTCGGCTAATCGGCGAAGCGAGTTCGCCAAACTTTGGTTACCACCAACGCTAAGGCCGTGTTCAAGCCCGTCAGAAATTGCCCTTAAGGAGTACAAGGGTTCTACCATGCCAACGACGGCGAGCGTGTCGCTCAGTTGTTTACAGCGCACGCTGATATCAGCAGGATGCGCATTATTCGACAACTGTTCCGCAATACTAAGCAATTCTCCCTCAACAACCCCGCGAATTTCCGTTCTGTATACGGTCAATTCGTCGCCACCAATACCTTCGCCACTAAACGCAGTTTGAAGTTGATGACGTTCAGAAGCTTCCGCTATATAGCGGGTAGACGCCTTACTACTGGCCACATAAAAAAGAATGTCTTTCAGTAATGCACTCGCTACTTTGCGGTCGCTCGCTTCCGCGCCAAGCTCAGCAAACGCCGATAGCTCAATTTCAAGACGCGCCAATAAATCGCGAATAGCAAAACCGCGGCCTATCGACTTATTCGCCAGACCTTCAATTAACGCTAATGCGGCAAACCAGAGATACTGCTGTTCTTTGCCACCGCACAATTTCGCTGCACGGCCACAAACTTTACCGAGGTAGACTAAGTTTTGCTGCTCGTCACCACCGCGGAAATACGCCGCCATGGCAATTTGGTACATTTTTAGAAGCTTGCCAGCTAGCTCTAAGAAGGTGCCATCGGCTAGCGCTTGATGATTTCCAACCCCGGAATTAACCATATCCAGTGTCGGATTGAACAACACTGAGGACGACAGCAAAGGCTGCCTAGTTACCGCCCGCAATTCATTAAAAATAAGAATTAACGACGCCGGCAGCTCGCGTTGCGATTCACTTAAGCGCTGTAAATAGGTGGGTAGGGCTTGTGCACTGCTTAAAACCGCCTGCACTAAATCTGCCTGCGAGCGAGGCATGCCGCCATCCTGTATAGACAGCAGCGCTAATTCCATTTCCTCTAACAATAACGCAGGGCCGCTGAATTCGATCATGCGCAAGCTGCCCTGCACCTGGTGCAGTATTGCTGTCGCGCGCGCCAATGCAGCCTGATTGCCAGTGAGCTGCATCTCCTGAAGCAGTGCCACACACTGACCAAGAGATTCCGCTATCTCTCCGGAAACCCACTCCAGCGCTATATAATCTCGGCGATCCGTCATGTATTTAAACTCTGATATTCAATGCCCGCCCGATCCCGACAAGCCAATTTACCTGCCCGTCGCCGCTAATAAATCCTTACAGAGCATTTATTAGCGGCGACCGCGCTAAGCCCGCTGCTCGGGAAGCGTGAAACCGGCCACCGAACTACGCAGATCATTGGTCATCTCCGCCAGTGCACCAATCGAGCGAGCCGTTTCAGTTGAACCCGCCGAGGTCTGCGAGGTAATCTCTTGAATTACCCGCATGGTGGACGATATTTGCCCTGCCGAAGTTGCCTGATCTGCCGCAGCGCTGGAGATATTTTCAATCAATTCAGCCAATTCCTGAGATACCGTTTCGATCTCGGTCAAAGCCGCACCCGCATCCTGTGCGAGACGTGCACCACGCACAACTTCAGACGTCGTTTGCTCCATAGAGATAACCGCTTCATTGGTATCTGACTGGATGGTTTTAACAAGTGCTTCGATCTGCTTGGTCGCGCCAGAGGAGCGCTCTGCCAGACGCTGAACTTCGTCGGCAACAACCGCAAAGCCTCGACCAGCATCACCAGCCATCGATGCCTGAATCGCCGCGTTGAGTGCCAAGATATTAGTTTGGTCAGCAATGTCGTTAATCAAAGAAACGATGTCGCCGATCTCCTGAGTCGATTCGCCGAGACGTTTAATCCGTTTGGAGGTTTCCTGAATCTGCTCACGAATATTATCCATGCCCTTGATGGTGTTCTGCACCACTTCTGCACCCGTGTTTGCGATGGCAACCGAACGCTGTGCTACCGCCGCTGATTCGCGGGCGTTGGACGATACTCTGTCGATGGTCAGTGCCATTTCAGTAATCGCCGCCGACGCACCCGCAATTTCTTTCGCCTGGCTTTCAGACGCTTGCGCTAAGTTCAGCGCGGTAGACTGCGAGTTTTGCGCGGCGGACGATACCTGTACTGCGGTTTCGTTTATCTGCGACACCAGTACCCGCAATTGGTCGATGGTGTAGTTGATCGAGTCAGCAATCGCCCCGGTGAAGTCCTCGGTTACCGTCGCCGATGTCGTCAAATCACCGTCCGCGAGATCGGCTAGCTCATCCAGTAAACGCAAAATAGCAGTTTGATTACGCTCATTGGCGTCTGCCGTTTCACGCAGGCGCAGCCGCGTATTGCGCGTGGATTGCCAAGCCAACAAACTCAAAGACACCAAAATTAGCGCAACAAACATCATCGCAGTCACCACCGACCACGAGCGCTTCTCATCAAGCTTGGCAATATCCGTGGATAGTTTGCTGGTTACTTGGGTGATTTGCGGCACATTTGTGGCAATCAAAGTTGCGGCTTCGGAAGACTTTAACAACTCCGGCGAAACCTGAAATATTTCTTCCATTGAGCCGCTGATCATCTGGAAAGAAGTCGCCATCTCCGAAAGAATGAGTCTCGCGTCTCTACTGCTAACTTTGTCGACACCAATCGCACTGTTACCCGTTAGCATTCCGCGCAATACCGTCGCAAACTCGCTGGCGTCTATAGTGAATTGCTCCGCAGCAAGCGTAGCGGCGTCGGTACCGCCAATCATTTTGTCTACATTGCGCGCAATTCGCTCAGCTAACCATGACTGGCGTTGCGCGATAGCAACCTGTTGAGCCGGTGCGCCACTCTTCAGCAGAATTTCCACTAGCTTGTTATTGCCAACCTGCAATTGCGGAATCAATCTATTAAGGTTCTCAGCAACCCCGTAAAGAAAAACAATGCGCTCCTGATTGCTTACGATTGTTTCAGCAGCGCTGTCGGTTTGTGCCCACAGGCGATTAAGTTCATCAATATTGCCGCCTAACATTGCCGCCGGCGAGGGAAGATTTTTACTGCCCGACACCAATTGGCCGCGTGCGGTTTCAAAATTTCGCTGCGCACGGGCCAGGGAGTCAAATTGACTCTGGTCACCCAAAGCTGCCTCGCGGGCGCTGTTGGCGAGCTGTTGCGCGAAAAGACGCATTTCACTGGTCAGCTCTAAATAGCGCTGATCATGATCGGCATCACGCAGGATTATAAAGGTGTTAATCCCGGCGCCAACAAAGCCCACTAACATAAATAAGACGAGTACACTGACTGCACGGCTGGTTCGTAGTCGCGCCATCGCGCCGTGATTACCTGCTTTCATTTACTCCGACTCCCGGCATTTTAAAAAATTTTTAGCGCTGCTTTATTAAGCAGCAACCGTGTAAAAATCACTGTCATTAATTAATTGGCTTGGCCGAAACAGCGCCCATCTGCGCTCTGCTTGCTGGTAAGCGCCCTGGGCATATTTCGCCAGCTTTTCACTGGAAAGCACCGAATCGACTTGATATTGATCAACGGGGAAATGCTGCATACCAAAGACATCATCGACAATTAGACCAATATAGGTGTCACCTTTTTCAATAACCAACACGCGCCGTTGCCGCTGTTCGGTGGTTCTTGACTCGCCAAGAAAAACGGTTAAATCGATCAATGGCAAAAGGCGACCGCGCACATTTGCCACGCCACGCACCCAAGGCTTAACCCCAGGCAGGCGAGTGCTGGCAGGCTCGGTCAGCACTTCAGCGATATCATCCATTGCCGCCACGCAGTAATGTTCGCCCAACAAAAAGCCAACGCCACTCCAGCTCACGGCGAGCTGATCCCTAGCACTGGGCAAACTCGTTGTACCGACGTCGCAGCGCCGAGATATCTCCAGCAAATAATCAAACGACGAGGTGTCAGTCATTATTCCAGTCACCGTGGCTCGCTATGCACTTAATTAAGCACCGCATCAATTGCCGTCAACAAGCCTTTGCTATCAACCGGTTTGGTCAAATAGCCTTTAGCGCCTTGGCGCTGGCCCCACAGGCGATCAGTTTCCTGATCTTTGGTAGTGACGATAATAACGGGAATACCGCTGGTTTCAGGGTCGCGACTAAGCTGCCGTGTGGCTTGAAAACCGTTTAGACCTGGCATGACGATATCCATCAATACCACATCTGGCATTTCTTGCTTAGCGAGCTCAATCCCTTTTTCACCGCTGTCTGCGGTCAATACCTCATAGCCATTTTTATTAAGTATTTGCGATATTTTAAAAATTTCAGTCGGTGAATCATCGACTATTAACACCCGTGGCATGTAGCTTCCCTCGCGAGCACCGCACTAATAATGCACATAACTCTGCCTGAAGCAGTGGCTAGGAGCACATATTTAGCGGTGGATCTGACAATTACTGCGCTTGCGCACTCTGTACGTGGGTTTGAATTGCTTCAAGCAATTCGCCCTTACTAAACGGTTTTGTCAGGTATTGATCTGAGCCAACAATACGGCCTTTCGCTTTATCGAACAAGCCGTCCTTACTGGACAACATAATTACTGGCGTAGCCTTAAATTCAGTATTATTTTTAATTAAGGCGCAGGTCTGATAACCGTCTAAACGCGGCATCATAATATCAACAAAAATGATATCGGGCTTAGTATCGGCTATTTTTGCTAAGGCATCAAAACCATCAACGGCAGTAACGACTGTGCAACCTTCTTTGGCAAGCAAGGTTTCAGTGGTTCTACGTATGGTCTTGCTGTCATCAATAATCATAACCTTTAAACTAGAAAAATTGACTTCCATAGGTAACGCGAACCTTTTTCAGGTTTCAATTTATGCACCTATACTCCCTTATTTGGGCGCACCCTATCGCGATTTTTACACGGAATACCCGCTGACACCATCATCGCGAAAGATATCAGTCACGCAAAATTGCCTGTACTTACAATAATGCGCTATTTTAGCCGTATTCTGTGGACGCTAATTATTAGCTCAGCAGCAGGTTATAAGAAACCCTTTTCCTCGAAGTTTTCGACATAGGTATCAAAATGACAATTCGTTTGGGCGTAGTAATGGATCCCATTGAGCATATTAAGTACAAAAAGGACTCCACCTTGGCCATGCTTTGGGCTGCCGCCGAGCGCAATTGGCAAATTCACTACATGACGATTGAAGATCTTTACGTCAGCGGCGGCCGGGCTCGGGCCACCACGCGTCAAGTCCAGGTGTTTAAAGATCCTGCACATTTCTACGAACTCGGCGCGACGCAAGACATCGACCTAGGCGAACTCGATGTGGTTCTTATGCGCAAGGACCCACCTTTTGACAATGAATTTCTTTACGCGACCCACATCTTAGAACTCGCCGAAACCCAAGGCGCCTGGGTAGTCAATAAGCCGCAAAGCTTACGCGACTGCAATGAAAAACTATTCGCCCTGCAATTTCCGCATTTAGGCCCAATTCACTTAGTTAGTCGTGACCAGAGTCGCCTGCGCGCGTTTCATGCTGAGCATGGCGATGTCATCATGAAACCCCTCGACGGTATGGGCGGCAGTTCTATTTTCCGGCTCCGCGCTGACGATGCCAATGTAGGTGTGATACTAGAAACACTCACCAATCACGGCCAAACCACTATTATGGCGCAAGTCTATGTGCCGGAAATTCGCGACGGCGACAAGCGCATTCTATTGATCGATGGCGAAGCCGTACCTTACTGCCTAGCCCGAATTCCTGCCAAGGGTGAAACCCGCGGCAACTTAGCTGCCGGCGGCACCGGCCGTGCACAGCCACTTAGCGATAGCGATCGGCGCATTGCCGCCGAAGTGGGTCCAATCGCCAAAGCGAAGGGCCTGCTTTTCGTTGGTTTAGATGTTATTGGCGAATACCTCACCGAGATAAACGTCACCAGCCCCACTTGTATCCGCGAAATTGACGACCAATTTTCTACCGATATCGCGGGCCAGCTAATGGATTGCATTGCTAACAAACTCGCCGCAGCGACCCCTAAAGCATGAGCAATAGCACCATGTTCATTGAAACCCAGCCGCCGCCAGAGCGGCTGGGCTTTATCATTGTTATTGCCACAGCCATGCATTTAGCGGTGATTCTGGGCCTTAATTTTGCCCCAGAGGATGCCCGTATAAAGCTGCCAAGCCTCGAGATCACCCTTGCTCAATACCGCAGTAAAGATGCTCCCGCTGAAGCCGATTACCTAGCCCAGTACGACCAAGCCGGCAGCGGTAGTCTCGATAAAAAGGCCGAATTGCGCAGCATGTCTGACAGCGCATTTCACGACAGCAAACCCAGCGAGAACGCGCTGAAATTGGCCAAGAACACCCCCAAGCAAGCGCCGTCGCCAGAGTTAAGCAGCACAGCAAGTAATACGCGACAAACCACCACCCAAAGTACCCGCATGATCCTGCAACAACAGCAGTGGCAAGGTAATGATGACAGCACTGAACTAAGCGACAATATCGCCTCCCTCGAAGCCCAGCTCGATACGCTCAACCAGTCCTACGCGCGGATGCCCAGACCCAAATTTATTACCTCGGTGGCCACCAAGGGCTCACCAGACGCTCTCTACCTCAACCGCTGGGAGCAGCGGATCGAAGGCATCGGCAATGCCAATTACCCAGACGAAGCGCGTCGCAAGGGTATCGAGGGGGAGTTGCGCCTATTGCTCATGCTGATGCCCGACGGCCGTATTGACGAAGTGCGGATCCTCAGCAGCTCTGGCAGCGCCGTGCTCGATCAAGCGGCTCACCGCATTGTTCGCAAAGCAGCGCCTTTCGAGGCCATTCCCGCCGACGTATTAGACGGCAAGAATCGCCTCGGCATTGTTCGTACCTGGCGTTTTGAGCGGCAAGGGCTGAAAGCCAATGTGAACTAACGGTTTTGTTCTTGTGTTTACCACAACTTAAACCATACTCATTAACATGAAGCCAACTGCCTTCCCCTCATTGAAAAACCACTTCCTTATCGCCCTACCCGGTCTGAGGGACGGCATCTTTACGCACAGCATTACCTACCTTTGCGAGCATGACGACCAAGGAGCAATGGGCATAGTCATCAACCGCCCCACCGACATGGAGGTCGATGAAATACTAGAGCAGCTCGATATTGACGGCCAAATTTTTGAACACCCAGAACCGGTCTTCGCCGGCGGTCCAGTGCACACGGATCGCGGCTTTGTTCTCCATCGTCGTGACCACCAAAAGTGGGATGCCAGTATTGAGGTCACCGACACTGTCGCCCTTACCACTTCTCTCGACATTCTTGAGGCTATTGCCCACAATCTCGGCCCCAGCCAGTGCCTAATCGCACTCGGCTACGCAGGATGGGACGCTGGCCAGCTCGAAGAAGAAATTCAAAGCAATACTTGGCTAACCCTACCGGCAGATGAGGAAGTCCTGTTTAATGTGCCCTCAGACAAGAAAGTGGATGCGGCACTCGCCATGCTTGGGATTACCTTTTCCCAGCTCGGCTCGGACAGCGGTCACGCCTAAGGACCAAGCCCCATGACAGCAAAACCCCAAACCCTCATTGGCTTTGATTTTGGCCTGCGCTGGATCGGCTGTGCTGTGGGTCAAACCGTCACTGGCACCGCGTCGCCCCAGGGCGCGGTAACGGCCAAAGATGGCATCCCTCGCTGGGAAGATATCGACGAATTATTTGCAACATGGCAACCCGATGCCATTGTGGTCGGCCTACCATTGAATATGGATGGGAGTAAATCTGAGATGTCGCACCGCGCCCGCAAGTTTGGCAACCGCCTGCACGGACGTTTTGGCCTAGCCGTGCACTTTGCCGATGAACGCCTGTCCAGCTTTGAAGCCAAGGGCGATATCATTGCAGACAGCGGCTCTCGTGACTTTAAAGGCCAAGGCGTAGACAGCCGCAGCGCCGTGATTATTTTGGAAAGCTGGATGCGCAGTTAAAATTTAGCTAGCGCCGCCGGCTAGTGGTAATGCCTGAACTCGGACTATTATCATTTTCGTCCTCCTGCATTTTAAAACCACCTGCCATAGAATGCATTTTCTCTGGGTCATTGTCCGCGCCAAGCTTAATGAGCAAGCGCAAATCATTCGCCGAGTCGGCATGGGCGATAGCATCTTGATAGGTGATTTCACCAGACTGGTACAGATCGTAAAGCGCCTGATCAAACGTCTGCATGCCCTGCTCGGTGGAATTGCGCATTAAGTCCTTAATGCCCGCCACATCACCCTTGCGTATCAAATCGGAGGCCAACGGAGTATTCAGCAACACTTCCACACAGGCCCTACGCCCCTGACCATCGCGCGTGGGGACCAACTGCTGAGCAACCATGGCCTTGAGATTGAGCGACAGATCCATCCACAACTGCGGATGCCGGTCGGCTGGGAAAAAGTGAATAATCCGATCCAGTGCTTGGTTGGCGTTGTTCGCATGTAAAGTACACAAGCAGAGATGGCCCGTTTCAGCAAAGGTAATTGCCTGCTCCATCGCCTCCCGGGTTCTAACTTCGCCGATCATGATGACATCAGGCGCCTGCCGCAGCATATTCTTCAAGGCCACTTCAAACGACTCTGTGTCGATACCGACTTCCCGCTGCGTCACAATGCAGCCATGATGCTGGTGCACAAATTCAATGGGGTCCTCTACGGTAATGATATGACCCCGGGAGTTTTCATTGCGATGACCAATCATTGACGCCAGCGAGGTCGACTTACCCGTACCCGTCGCGCCAACAAATACAATCAGGCCGCGCTTGGTCATCGCCAGTTCTTTCACAATTTCTGGCAGACCCAACTCATCGCTGCTAGGTATTTTTGTCTCAATTCGGCGTAACACCATGCCGACTAAATTGCGCTGGTAAAAAGCGCTGACCCGGAAACGGCCAATACCCCTGGAGCTAATCGCGAAGTTGCACTCTTTGTCCCGCACAAATTCGCGGCGCTGTTGATCGTTCATCACGCCCAGCACCACTTCACGCGCTTGCTCAGGGCTCAGCGCATTGCTGCTCATGGGAATCATTTGACCATTAATCTTTATCGACGGCGCCACCCCCGCCGAAATAAAGAGATCCGAGGCGCCTTTATCCTGCATAATCTTTAGCAGTTTTTCTATTTCCACTTATTTCGTCCCTGGCAGTCGCACTTAAATATCATTATTAAAAGTTTTCAGGAAAACGCGCTTTTAAGCGTGCCGCATCGCGGTTGATCAAGCGCTTCGCCAGCATGTTTTTCAGACATTGATCCATGGTCTGCATACCCAGTGCCGCGCCCGACTGAATCGCCGAATACATCTGCGCCACCTTGTCTTCGCGAATCAGATTTCGAATCGCAGGTGTACCAATCATAATTTCGTGGGCTGCCACGCGACCGCCCTCTGGCTTCTTCAGCAGCGTTTGCGAAATAACCCCCTGCAAAGACTCCGACAACATTGAGCGCACCATGGACTTTTCATCACCCGGAAACACGTCGACTACCCGGTCAATGGTCTTTGCCGCGGAGGTCGTGTGCAAGGTACCAAATACCAAGTGACCGGTTTCGGCCGCGGTCAGCGCCAGACGGATAGTCTCCAAATCACGTAATTCGCCGACAAGAATAATATCGGGGTCTTCACGCAGCGCCGAGCGCAGGGCCTCGTTAAAGCCGTGAGTATCGCGATGCACCTCTCGCTGGTTAATCAGGCATTTTTTCGATTCATGAACAAATTCGATCGGGTCTTCAATGGTCAGAATGTGGTCAAATTTATTGTCATTAATATAGTCAATCATCGCCGCCAAGGTAGTCGATTTACCCGAACCAGTCGGTCCAGTTACCAACACCAAGCCCCGCGGCAGCATCGAAATATCTTTAAATACTTGGCCCATGCCAAGATCATCCATCGACAAAACCTTAGAGGGAATTGTCCGAAATACACCACCCGCACCACGATTATGGTTAAAGGCGTTAACCCGGAAGCGGGCCACCCCCGGCACATCAAAGGAAAAGTCGGTTTCCAGAAACTCTTCAAAATCCCGCCGCTGGCGGTCATTCATAATCTCGTAGATCAGGCTGTGAACTTCACGGTGTTCAAGAGGCGGTAGATTGATACGACGAACATCGCCATCAACCCTTATCATCGGCGGCAAGCCCGCCGACAGGTGCAAATCAGACGCATTTTGCTTAGCACTGAACGCCAATAATTCGGTAATATCCATGAAATTCCTCAAGCACGTCAAAACTGCACAGGCAGCACCAGACCCAAAACTTTATAACGCGACGGCGACCGCGTACAGCACAATGTTTTTATTTTGTCGGCCGATCGGCTGGGATGCGACGCCTCCACAGAGATCAGGCATAATTCCCCTATGACAGCATCCAAGACCATCATATCTAATATAGCAGCGATTCAAGCGAGGATAGCCGCCGCCCATCAAATTTCTCACGCCGGCGGGCCAGCACCGACCTTAATGGCGGTCAGCAAAACCCGCAGCGCGGCCGACATCCGGCTTGCTGTAGGCGCAGGCATTCGCGATATCGGCGAAAATTACTTACAAGAAGCCCTGAGCAAACAAGAAGCATTGCAAGACCTGGATATCTGCTGGCACTTCATTGGCCCGATCCAAAGTAATAAAACCCGCACCATTGCCGAACACTTCAGCTGGGTACACAGCGTCGACCGCGCCAAGGTCATCAATCGTTTAAACGACCAGCGCCCCCCGCCGCTCGGGCCACTGAATATTTGCCTACAAGTGAATATCAACGACGAAGCCAGCAAAGCCGGGGCAAGCCTTGGCGATATTCCTGCGCTGGCCGAACTCGCCCTCAGCCAGCCTCACTTGCGCCTGCGTGGCTTAATGGCGATTCCTGCGAACACCGCCAATACCGATGAGCAACGCCGCAATTTTGCCGCCGTGCGCGAATTGCTCATTACGCTGCGCCAGCGCTTTCCGAATGCGCAGCTCGATACCTTGTCCATGGGCATGTCTGCCGATATGGAATCCGCCATTGCCGAAGGGGCAAGCATATTGCGCATCGGCAGTGATATTTTTGGCCCACGCACAGCCACCACGCCCGATTGAAGCCGCATTCACTGCCAGTATCAAAACAGGGCTGATATACTGCCGTCGGCAAATTCCCCGCGCTGCGCAGCAACAGTCGTAGCGACGAGTATCAGCAAACAAGGATTAACGTTGTGAGTACAATGCGTATTGGCTTTATCGGCGGTGGCAATATGGCCTCCAGCATTATTGGCGGTCTGGTGGCCAGCGGCTTCGCCGCTGAGCAAATCTGGGCCAGCGACCCCAATGCCGACAGTCTAAACAAACTCCTCGCGGTCGCGCCGGTGAATACCGCAAGCGACAATAACGCCTTAATTGCCGCCGTCGATATTGTAATTTTGGCGGTTAAACCCCAAATAATGAAAATCGTCGCCGGTGATATCGCCGCCAGCGTGCAAGATCGCAAGCCGCTGGTCATTACTATTGCCGCCGGTGTCACCAGCGCAAGCTTAGACGCTTGGTTAGGCGGCAATACCGCCATTGTGCGCTGCATGCCGAATACTCCGGCGCTGGTGCGCAGCGGCGCAACGGGCCTGTTTGCCAACACCGAGGTAAACGCCACCCAACGCGCGCAGGCGGAGCAAATTCTGCAAGCGGTTGGCTTGGCGCTGTGGGTAGACAATGAAACGCAATTAGACGCGGTTACCGCCTTGTCTGGCAGCGGCCCAGCGTATTTCTTTTTAGTGATGGAGGCCATGCAGGCGAAAGGACTCCAAATGGGCTTAAGCGCCGAGGTCGCCAAGCAGCTAACCCTGCAAACTGCGCTTGGCGCCGCACAAATGGCCCTTGGCAGCGACGTCGATGCCGCCGAGTTACGCCGCCGCGTGACCTCGCCAAACGGCACAACCGAGCGGGCAATTAATATTTTACAGGCCGGCGGCCTTGAGGCCTTGTTTGACCAAGCGCTAGAAGGCGCTCGCCTTCGCGCCGAAGAGCTCGCAATTGAATTAGATGGAGAATAGTGCCAATGAGTGCTGTTAACGAAATTACGACACTGTTACTCAATACCGTAGTTAGCCTCGGCATTGCCGTGTTTTTACTGCGCATGATTTTACAGCTGGTGAAAGCCGACTATTACAATCCTATTTCCCAGTTTTTAGTAAAAGTCAGCAACCCCTTGGTATTGCCACTGCGCAAAATTATTCCCAGTGTTAGCAAGGTCGACACCGCGTCCTTGCTACTGGCGCTGCTTGTTCAGGCGCTCGGCATCGCCATGTTACTGCAGATTTACGGCGCCGGACTGCCCAATATTGGTCAATTACTAGTGTGGTCGGTTTTGGGTATTTGCAGCGCCCTGCTCAACCTCTACTTTTTCGCCATTATCGGTAACATCATCATGAGCTGGGTTGCCCAAGGCGGCAGTAATCCCGCCGCGCGCCTGCTCTACCAAATCACCGAACCGGTTATGGCGCCGTTTCGTAAAATAGTGCCGCCCATGGGTGGGCTCGATTTATCACCAATCTTTGTGTTTTTAATTATCAATGTGCTTGAGGTCCTGCTCCGGCACATGGCCGCCAGCGCCGGTCTGCACCCGGCCTTGGTGATGGGCTTATAAAAACGGCAATTCGGTGACCGACGCTCAGTACTATCAGTGGCAAGATGACGATTTAATTTTATTCTGCCATATTCAGCCCAAAGCCAGCGCCAATGAGTTTTCCGGCCAACACGGTGATCGGCTTAAAATTAGGATCACCGCAGCGGCAACTGACGGCAAGGCCAACGCGGGCTTAATTGCCTTTGTCGCCGCGGAGTTTGGGGTCAGCAAGCAGCGGGTAAGGCTGAGCGCAGGCAGTCAAAGTCGGCAAAAAACCCTTAGGATTCAAGCGCCAACAAGTATTCCCGAAGCCTTGAACAAGGTAATAAAATAAACAAACCAAGCCGCTACGCGGCACCAGCACAGCAAGGAAAACGGTCTCGATGACACAGCAAGTAAATGACAG
>TARA_R110001599_G_scaffold81721_2_pt1 | contig 28870 bp, 26 predicted proteins | sample TARA_R110001599 | Tara Oceans TARA_R110001599 (sample SAMEA4398360) | marine metagenome | biome: Polar Biome; feature: [MES] marine water layer (ENVO:01000295) within the mesopelagic zone...; material: water (ENVO:00002006), including particulate matter (ENVO:01000060) such as......
GGCGACATCGCGGCAAATTAATATTGCTGGTCGCACGATTACGATCACCGGTATTTCTAAAGGTGCGGGCATGATTAAGCCGAATATGGCGACCATGCTTGGCTATGTAGCCACCGATGCCAATATTGCGCCTGCAGTCTTGCAAGCGATGCTAGATCAGTCCGCCGACGCGTCGTTTAACCGTATTACTATCGATGGCGACACCTCGACCAATGATGCCTGTGTGCTCATTGCGACGGGCAAGGCTGGCGGCGAACAGCTTACTGAAACAAGCGGGCCGGTGTTTGATGAACTTCAGCGTGTATTCAATGAGGTGTTCTTGGAACTCGCTCACGCTATTGTTCGCGACGGCGAGGGTGCAACCAAGTTTGTTGCCGTAGAGGTAAGCGGCGCCAATGATGTGAGCGAGGCCCTCAAAGTGGCTTATGCAGTCGCAGAATCACCGCTGGTGAAAACAGCACTGTTTGCCAGCGACCCAAATTGGGGGCGGATTCTTGCTGCCATAGGACGTGCTGGCGTGAATTCACTTGATGTCGCGGCACTGACCGTTCACCTCGACGACGTCTTGATTACCGAACACGGCGGGCGCGCAGAATCTTATACCGAGGCGGCGGGTGCAGCGATAATGAAGCAGGCTGAAATCCGTATTCGTATTAACCTGAATCGCGGCCAGCACGCTGAAACAGTATGGACCACGGACTTCTCCTACGACTACGTCAAGATCAATGCCGAATACCGCAGCTAATAAGCGCGTTCATGTTGCCGTCGGGGTAATTGTTAATTCTCTGGGCGACATCCTTATAGCTCGCCGCGCGAGTGATGCTCACCAAGGCGGCTTATGGGAATTTCCTGGCGGTAAAGTCGAGGCTGGCGAAGGCGTGCGCGAGGCCCTGGCTCGTGAACTACATGAAGAACTGGGTATTCATGTTGAGCTGGATAGCTGCCGTTCACTGATCGAAATTAGCCACGATTATTCCGATAAAGTCGTGCTGCTTGATGTGTGGCGAGTTACTCAATTTCGTGGCGAACCCGAGGGGCGTGAAGGTCAGCCTCTGCGCTGGGTGAGTCCGCAATCACTTTCTGACTACGCGTTTCCGGCTGCAAACGCTGCGATTGTTGACGCAATTCAGTGTGCGGAAACGGTCTAACGGCGCGTTGCATATTACGCCGTGGTTCTCCTAAAAATCCTGCTCTAAATCTCTGTTCAATACGTCGTCGTGTAGTGAATCGCCGGGGATATTATGCTCTTCATTTGCCCATGCGATTAAATCGTGATTTTTACACGAGTCCGAGCAAAATGGTCTAAAGGGGTTGTTTGCGTCCCAGACTAATTCTGTTTTGCATTGCGGGCAGGGTACGGTGAGAACGGATGTTTTGTTCAGATCTTGGCTCATAAATATGAAATGTCCTAAAATTTGCTGTGCGTACTAAGACGTTGATTCAGATTTAGCAGTGGCGAGTTGTAGAAACTGTTGATGTAATTCGCTCACGCGAAAATCAAGTAGTGATAAACCTTGGGTATTATCAATAACATCGCTGGCTGCCGTTAAGCGGGTTTCCCTATCTACTTGGCTGGCCATGATACGCTCCACCTGCGCCTGCTCGTTATTGTCCCTCGCCATAGTGCGACTTAGCTGTAGTGAGCCCGGTACATCTACGACCACTAGCCGGTCGCATATACTTTTTTGCTGGCTCTCAATAAGCAAGGGTGAAACGAAAAGTGCATAGGCACTCTGTACGTTCTGGAGCTGGCGCAGGGTTTCGCTAGCAATCAAGGGGTGAAGTAATGCCTCAAGCCACTGTTTGGCTGCAATGTCGGCAAAAATAGTCTGGCGCAGCGCCGGCCGATTGAGCTGTCCGTCGGCAAGCAGCAGTGTATCGCCAAAGTGCGTCGCTATCTGTTGCAGCGCGGGGCTGCCAGGCTCAACCACTTCACGGGAAATAACATCAGCATCAACAATGCCGATACCCAGTTTTGCAAAGCGGTTAGACGCGGCCGTTTTGCCGCTGCCGATTCCGCCGGTTAGTCCTACAATAAATTGACTCATAATCGTTACAACATACGGTATTGCCGCTAGCGAATACCAGCTAACTGAAGATAGCCGTCGATTAGGGCTTCACCCCAGAACAGCGCGATCCAGCCTGCACCGGCGAGGTAGGGGCCAAAAGGCATTGGTGTTGAGCTGTCGCTGCGCTTTAGCATTAATACGGCGCCACCAAATACCGCGCCGACCACTGACGACAATAAAATGATTAGTGGCAAAAATTGCCAGCCGAGCCAAGCTCCAAGCGCAGCGAGTAATTTAAAGTCGCCATAGCCCATGCCCTCTTTGCCGGTGAGTAATTTAAATACCCAAAACACTGACCACAATGACAAGTAGCCGGCCACTGCGCCCCATACCGCGTCCTGCAGCGGAATACTTCCAGTTATGCTGTTAAATAATAGCCCCAGCCAAATGAGTGGCAGCGTGAGCTGGTCAGGCAGTAGCTGGTGATCGATGTCAATGACCGTCAATATCAGCAAAATCCAACTAAATAAAATTGCAGCAAAGGCGTAGCTAGTAAAGCCAAACATGAGTAGAGGGAAAATAGTCAGCAGTGCGGTAATGAATTCAACCAGCGGGTAGCGAACGCCGATTGGTGCTTTACACGAGGCGCAACGACCACGTAGCAAGACATAGCTCAGCACGGGGATATTCTGCCACGCTTTAACTGGCGCATTACAGCTTGGGCAGTGTGAATTAGGGACGGCTAAATTAAACTGGGGCGGCGCTACTTCTTCGGCATCACTCTCATCGCTTAACAAAACTTCGCATTCGTATTTCCATGATGCTTCCATCATCTTGGGTAGACGATAGATGACCACATTGAAAAAACTTCCAAAGAGTAGGCCCATTAGGCCTACAGAAGTGATGAGAAGCTGCGGGGAGTTCGCGGCGGCTTCGAAGAAACTCATATTACATACTCGTTATAGGGGCTTTGCTCATTCCTGCCGGGATTGGGCTTCGTTGTTGCCAGAATGCGGTATGCTACATTGCCGACCCAAGCATAAATATGGGTAGGTACATAGCAATCATTAGGCCGCCTACTAAAACGCCCAGTACCGACATGATCAATGGTTCGAGTAATGAGGTTAAAGTGTCGACGGCGTTATCAACAGCTTCTTCGTAATGTGTGGCAACTTTGTCTAGCATCTCATCGAGTGAGCCGGACTCCTCGCCAATAGAAACCATCTGCAAAAGCATGTTCGGAAATAAATTGGTAAATTTAATAGAGGAATAAAGTGTTTGGCCTGTTGTCACGTCATCTCGAATCTGAATGATGGCCTTTGTGTATACGGCATTACCTGCCGCACCTGCGACGGAGTTGAGTGCGTCCACCAAGGGTACCCCCGCGCCGAATGTTGTTGCGAGTGTTCGAGAGAAACGCGCGATTACAGAATTAAAAACGATGTCACCCACTACGGGTATCTTCAACATCATTTTGTCCACCCAGTCTGAGAATGGCTTGGACCTTTCTCTTGCTTTGCCGAAAGCAAAGCTACCGATAATAGTCAAGCCGACAACGATGTACCAATTGGATTGTGTCCATTCTGATATTGACACGACTAACGTAGTAAATGCCGGGAGGTCGGATCCGAAACTTTCAAAAGTAGTGGCAAATTGAGGGACGACTTTTACTAATAAAATTCCCGTCACTACTATAGCAACTACAATAACAGCTATAGGGTAGGTCAATGCTTTCTTTATTTTTGCTTTCAGTGCTTCAGTTTTTTCTTTGTAAGTTGCTACTCTATCTAGCATTACCTCAAGTGTACCTGATGCTTCGCCAGACTCGATAAGACTACAAAATAATTCGTCAAAATATTTCGGGTGCTTCGCGCAAGCAGCCGCAAAACCGCCGCCGGCTGCAACGTCATTTTTGATTTCGGTAACCAATGTTTGCATCGTAGGGTTTTCAACACCTTCGGAAACGATGTCAAAACTTTGTACAAGTGGTACCCCAGCTTTGAGCATAGTAGCCATTTGCCGTGTAAATATCGCAACGTCGGCTGGTTTGATTGGTTTGTTGCTACTAAAAAGTGGCTTTGGCTTTTTCTTAACGTTTTTGGCGGCAATACCTTGCTTGCGCAAATGAGCTTTAACAATAGCCGATGATGGAGCGTTGAGCTCACCACGGGTTTTGCGACCCTGTTTGTCTACGCCTTGCCAGATAAACGTCTCATTTTTTGCTGCAGTTGCCATCGTTAATCCTTGGTAACTCGGTTGACTTCTTCTAGGCTAGTAACGCCCTGAGCGCATTTCATAAGTGCAGACTGGCGTAAATTATTAAAGCCTTCTTTTTGAGCCTGAGCGGCTATAGCAAGTGAGTTGCCATTTTCCATAATAATACGAGATATATCAGGAGTGATGCGAATTACTTCATAAATACCCACACGACCTTTGTAGCCATTATTACAGTGATCGCAGCCAACTGGGTGCATAATTTTGGCCGTTGACAAAAGCTCTTCAGAAAAACCTTCATCTAGCAGGGTTTGTTTTGGTATGTCGTCTGCAGGAATCGCGCATTCCTTGCATAATCGCCGTGCTAAGCGCTGAGCGATAATCAAACTGACGGACGTAGCCACATTAAATGCGGGTACGCCCATATTTAGGAGGCGAGTTAGTGTCTCGGGCGCGCTATTGGTGTGGAGAGTGGATAAAACCAAGTGACCAGTCTGTGCCGCTTTAATGGCGATTTCGGCCGTCTCAAGATCACGAATCTCACCGACCATGATAATGTCGGGATCTTGGCGTAAAAAGGAGCGCAAGGCTTCTGGGAAACCAAGGCCAACTTTGGCGTTGACGTGGACTTGGTTTATACCCTCGAGGTTGATTTCAACAGGGTCTTCTGCGGTGGAAATGTTCCGCTCAGGGGTGTTGAGAATATTAAGGCCGGTGTACAGCGAAACGGTTTTACCAGAGCCTGTTGGCCCGGTAACCAAAATCATGCCTTGGGGTTGATTTAGGGCCTTCATGTACAGGTCTTTCTGTACCTGCTCGTAACCTAGGGCGTCTATGCCCATTTGGGCAGATGACGGATCGAGAATACGCAGTACCACTTTCTCCCCCCAGAGGGTGGGGAGGGTGTTTACCCGAAAGTCGATAGCTCGTGTTTTGGACAGCTTCATCTTGATTCGGCCATCTTGCGGGACGCGCCGTTCAGAAATGTCCATTTGTGACATTACCTTTAAGCGCGCCGCTAGTCGGTAGCCAAGGCTTGACGGTGGGCGAGCTACTTCTTGTAAAATGCCATCAGTACGAAAGCGAACCCTGTAGATTTTTTCGTAAGGTTCAAAATGGATATCCGAGGCTCCACCGCGAATTGCATCTAGCAGGACCTTGTTAACAAATTTTACTACCGGAGCTTCGTCGGCACCTTTTAGGTCGATCTCTCCTCCGCTATCTTCATCGACCGCTTCAATGTCGAGGTTTTCGAGACTGATGTCGTCCATGTCGCCGAGGCTGTCGGCAAGGGATTCTTCTTGGGCTGCTAGGTATTTATCAATCGCGGCGTTTAGCGCAGCCTCTTCAACAACTATCGGCTCGGTGGTCAGGCCTGTGTGAAACTTGATTTGATCTAGGGCATGAAGGTTTGTAGGGTCTGACATGCCTATGAATAGGCGCTTGCCGCGTTTCCATAGGGGTAGTGTGCGATGGGCTTTGATTAACTTGTTGTCTATTATTTTTTGCGGCGAAAGCTCTGTGGTATAAGAGCGCAGGTCGAGAAAAGGAATGCCAAACTCATCAGCCGCGATTTCTGCAATGCGTACTCCATCTGCTAGATTTTTGCTAACAAGGTGGGCAACGAGGCTCTTTTTGTCTTTTTGAGCGGACTCCTGCGCCTTACGAACAGTTTCCTCATCGAGGATCTCGTCATAGACAAGCCGCCTCGCTAGGCCATTTAACGGAATAACTGAGCTGTTCATGCTACGGACCACTAATAAAATGTGTATGGAAAACAGTATAGTACGTAGTTAAATATAAAGCATTACATTGACTGGAACGTTGTTCTTAACCAAGAGTTATGCGCAAAAATATCCAATATTAAGGTGGTGAGTGACAAATAGTGTCACTTACTGCAGAATTCTGCCATATAAAGTGATGAAGTTGTTCTGGTTTTGGTTGTGGCGAAATGTTTTATTTTGCGAAGCTCTCAGGTATTTAGCTGCTAGGCGGAATCTGTGTACGGTGTTTTTTGATCTGGCGCGAATTGTGCTTTCTAAGTGGTAGTGATTTTTGTATCACGCCAGCAATGGATATGAACTCTCGGAGAATTAGCGTATGAAAAATGTACAACAAGGCTTTACATTGATTGAATTGATGATCGTTGTTGCGATTATCGGTATTTTGGCTGCTGTAGCATTACCGGCTTATCAGGATTACACGAATAAGGCGAAGGCTTCTGAGGTCGTTTTGGCTGCAAGTAGTGCGCGTACATGTGTAACCGAAATCGTTCAGGCTGATGGCTTTCAAAATTTGACGTCGTGCGATGATAGCTTTATTGCAACAAAATATGCTGCATCTATGAATGTTAATGATACAACGGGTGTTGTAACTGTTGACGGTACATCAGAATTTGCAGAAGCCGTACAAGTAACGTTGACCCCAAGTGGTACGAGCAAAAACAATATTGCAGAGTGGGTTTGCTCTGGTACGCCAGCTAAGTGGATGCCAGGTTCTTGTCGCGGATAATATTTCGCCACTAAGTTCTTGCGCAATGCCCCAGAGCCGTAAGGTGCTGGGGCATTTTGTTTTAGGGTACAAAATTAATGCGTATTTCTTTCCTCCATGCTTTCCTGATTGGTTTGCTTTCTGTACTCATTTTGGCAATTTATTTTCCAGGATTGTCTGGGGCTCTTTACTATGACGATTATACAAATTTAGATGGTTTGGCTCGGGTTGTGGATTTTCCCTCCGCGTTGAGCTTCTCTCTAGATGGTGGTGCTGGCCCATTAGGTAGGCCGCTAGCGTTAATTAGCTTTGCAGTACAGGCTGCTTCATGGCCAGATTCCCCCCGCGATTTTTTGCTTGTAAATCTTGTGATTCATGTCGTCAATGCTGGTTTGTTGTATTTTATTTCGTTTCGAGTTCTCACCTACATGGGGATTGTACCTGCGGCTAGAATCCCAACTGTGGCGTTCTTAGGGGTTTTACTTTGGTCGGTATTGCCGATAAATGTATCCGCAACGTTAATTGCAATTCAGCGAATGACCGGATTGTCTGCAGTATTCGGACTTATGGGTATTTTGAGCTATCTCTATTGCTATCGTCTGTATACAAAATCGAGTATGTCCTCATTTTCGGTGCTGGTATTGCAGTTTGGCTCACTGTGTTTATTTGTTTCTCTGTCTATATTTGTGAAAGAAAGTGGGGCGCTAATCCCGTTTTATGTGTTGGTCTTAGAGCTAACGCTGCTGAGATCTTTTGGTCTTCGATTACCGTATTACAGAACCAGAATTAGGCTGCTCAGCATAGGTTTGCTAGGGCTATTAATTTATTTATCACCATTGAATCAGAATTGGTTCGCAATAAACGAATATCGGGGGTTCAGTGTTTGGGAACGGGTTACGACCCAGTGGGTGGTTTTAATTCAGTATTTAAAGCTTACATTTTTCCCGGCAGCGTCAGCATTCAGTCCTTTTCATGATGATGTCTCAATATATAAGAATACTGCAGGTATAGTCTTTGCCGGGTTAGGTTTGTTTGCGGCATGCATTGGAGCTTGGTTCATTCGGCGCAAAACTGTTTGGCCGCTGTTTGCCGTCGCTTGGTTTTTTGTTGGGCATTTATTAGAGTCCACGTCGGTTTTGCTTGAATTATATTTTGAGCACCGTAACTATCTGGCTGTTTTTGGTGGCTGCTTGGCTTTGAGCTACTATGCCGCGATGCTTCCGAAGCGCTATGAACGAGTTGGTATATCTCTGTTTGCATTTTATATTGTAATTGCCGGATTCACTTGCTATGTAACCAATTCCATTTGGGGTGACGCACCTCGAGCCGCTGAGCTTTGGGCTTCAGAGAATCCGAGGTCTACTAGGGCTGCTTTGCACTTGGCTACAATTGATATTCAGAAGATGGGCGGCTCAGCATCCGATGCGCACATGAAAATAATCAGCGCGGCGCGCCGCGATAAGTTGGTGGATCTGCTAGATCGGACTATTGCCGAATGTCCCGAGTGCATTGCAGTAAGCATGCAGGCGCTGCTTTACTCGTGCAATATTCGGAGTGAGGCAGAGGTTAGGGTTCGATTCGATAATTTAGTAGTAAATGCGGCGTTCGGAAAAAGCTCAATCTCTTTGGTTGACGGGATATTCCCTCTAACTCAGCTGATTAGCGAGGGTAGGTGTTCGTCGCTTGCTTTGGGAGATATCCAAAATTTAATCGAAATATTGAAATTGAATGATGGTTTTAGCTCGCAGATGTATGCGTCGCGCTTGTATTATTTATCTGCTGAAGTAGCCTATCGACGTGGGTACTTGGATCTTGCATGGCAAGAATTGGGGTACGCGGAGTCAATAGGTATTATGGCGGTACCCGTCTTGGTGTTCCAGGTGCACTTGGCGTTAGAAATGAATGATTTTGAGTCTGCCATGAAGTCAATTATTCGGCGCGCCCCTTTTGTGAATGATACTACATCCCTTAATACTTTAATGCTTGATCAGCTAAAGGAGATAGTTGAGCAAGCGAGAGTCGATTATAGCAAAGGAATTTGATAATGAAGTTTTTGGCATCAATAGTGATCCCTGCAAAAAATGAAGAAAAATCGATAGGGGTGGTAGTTGCAGGTTTACGTGCATTAGAGTTGAACTTGGAAATAATTGTTGTGGATGATGGCTCTACAGATTCAACTGGGGCCATTGCAAGGGCTGCTGGTGCGCGAGTTATTGCTCATCCGTACTCTAAGGGAAATGGTGCCGCTATAAAGGCGGGCGCTAGAGAAGCTGAAGGCACAATGATTGTATTTATGGATGGGGATGGCCAGCATTCCCCGAGCGATGTGCCGGAATTATTAGGTGAGTTGCAGTGTGGTTACGATATGGTTGTTGGCGCAAGGCAGAAGGGCTCGCAAGCTAACCTGGGAAGGGCTACTGCTAATGGATTTTATAATTCGTTAGCATCATTTATGACGGGGCATGCAGTGGAGGATCTTACATCTGGTTTCCGTGCGGTAAATGCCGTGAGGTTTAGGGAGTTTTTGTATTTGTTGCCAAATGGATTTTCATATCCAACGACAAGCACAATGGCATTTTTCCGCGCCGGATATTCCGTTAAGTACGTGCCCATTCATGCTGCGAAAAGAGTTGGGGAAAGTCATTTAAAGCCTGTTCGCGATGGTCTGCGATTTCTGCTGATTATATTTAAAATTGGCACCTTATACTCGCCACTTAAGCTATTTGTCCCTTTGGCGGCGGCACAGTTTCTAGCAGGGGTAGTTTGGTACGGTTACACTATAACGACGATGGGGCGGTTTACGAACATGAGCGCCCTTCTTATGACTGCCGGAGTTGTTGTTTTTATGATGGGCCTAATTTCGGAGCAAATTACGTCTTTAATGTACAAAGATACTTACTAACAAGTGGAGGTCGGCGCATTTGGCCGATTGAGTGATATTGGCATTAATCGTTAAATGAAATACGTTGATTTGGTTTTACCGAGTAAAAACCCTGGGAACCGCTTCGTTAGTGTAGTTCGAGCTTGGTTGGCTCAAGATATCCCTTCTGGATGGCTGCTGAACGTTATAGTGGTCGATGATGGTTCGTTAGAGCCTTTACTTGAAAGTGATGACGAGCTAAGGGGTGAAGTGATTAGATTACGAAATCAAGTTAGCCAGGGACGTTCCGTCGCGAGGAATCAAGGAGCGGCGGCAGGGGATGGATCTATAATTATATTTGCTGACGCAGATTGCATGCCGATGAGTAAGTCTGTCGTTGAAGCATATGTGGAAGCGTTTGAGAGTGTTGATTTTGGTGTGGGAGTTTTAACAAGCAACGGATTAGATTTTTGGGATAAATATTTTTGTAAGATAGCTGCGCAACGTAAGGATGATTTGTCAAATAATAATATCATGGCATTTACTTCAGCTAATTTTGCAATAGCGAGGACTCTTTATGAAAAAGTTAACGGGTTTGATGAGCGCTACACTGCCTATGGTTTTGAAGATAAAGATTTCATTGCGCGTATAGATAAGCTTGATGTAGAAGTTACAGTCGTTTTAGGTGCGGTCCTCAGTCACAATGGCGATACTGATTTGAAGGTGATCGCGGAAAAACTATTCGAATCTGGAAAAAGTAGTTCGGAGATTTTCTTGGAGAATCACCCGCTGTTATATCGCCGTTCGATGTATTATAAGGCGGATGCGAGGTTTGGCATTGTCCCATATATTATGGTCCTGTTGTTAGGGCCCGTCAGTGATTGGCTAATCGGTCTGTTTGGGAGGGTTGTTAATAGTAAGAGTAAGTATGTTCCATTTAGGGCTAAATGTTGGGTAGTAAAATTTTGCATGTTACTTGCATATGCCAAAGGCACAAGTGCTGGTGCTCGGGGGGTTGAGTGAAGCGATTATTTCTATGAAAGCTTGTTTTTTTGGGGTGAAAAGGTCGATCCCTTGGGTTGCAAGCTAGGAGTAATAATATGCTTCGGAAAATATTGGATTATGTATCTCCGCACTATTTCTATAATACTTTGTGGCTAATCGGCGAGAATCTTGTCAGGATTGGTTCTGGGGTTGTCGTAATATATTATCTTGCTAGATATCTCGGTCCTGAGGATTACGGAAACTTATCATATTCCCAAAGCTTTGTTTCGATAGGAGCTGCCTTTTCTACGTTAGGCATTGACGTTATTTTGGTTCGCGAAATTGTCGCGGGGAGAATTTCTGAAAGTAGGTTGCTAGGAAGCGCATGTGCGCTACGGTTTTTTGCCGCACTTATTTCCATTCTATCAATATGTATTCTGGCCAGCGTTCTCGGTAGTAGTGATACTGAATTATTGATTTTCATAATTTCCATATCAATAGTTTTCGATGTTAGCAATACATTAGATACTTACTTTCAGGCCAAAGTTCTTTCAAAAAAAAGTGCGATTGTTAAGACGCTTGTTACTCTTGCTTCATCGGTCCTGAAGTTGTCGTTCGTTTATAATTCAGCTAGTGTAGTATATTTCGCATGGCTACTTGTTATTGACAGTGTGATGATGGTATTTGGTTATTATTTGATTTACGTGCGGAGCCGTAAAAAATTTGATGGTTTGGTTTTTGATGTGGCGACTGCATTATATTTGCTGCGACGTGGGTGGCCACTTATGCTGGTGACTGTTTCGGTCTTGATGTATACCAAGGTTGATCAAATAATGATAAAGCATTTAATGAATGGTCAGTCAGTTGGCTATTATACAGTTGCAGTTAAGCTAAGCACAATATTGAATTTTATTCCGTTAATGATAGTGCAGTCGATTTTTCCAAAGATCGTTAATGTGAAATTGAAAGGCTCAGAAATGGAGTACTTTAGTTTGCTTAGATTTTTGTATCGGGTGATGATGTTTGTATCAATTCCAATTGCGATACTTATGTTTTTTTGTGGCGGTTATATTGTGGATAGATTGTTCGGTATTCAATATGAGCCGGCAGCTGGGATACTTCGGATACTTAGTTTTACGATAATCTTGGTGTCGGTTGGGTCTGTTACGACGAAAATCATGTATGCGGAAAATTATGAAAAAAAGTACCTCTACCGCAGTTTAATTGGTGTGGCGATAAATGTAGTACTTAACTGGTTTTTGATACCTATGTGGGGTGGCCAGGGGGCCGCTTTGTCGACAATTATTACTCTTTTTGTACTGTTTTACGTGTTTGATCTCCTTGATAAAGACCTTCGTAAGTACTGGCTGCTTAAGTTTCTAAGGTGATTGTTGGTTTTTGAAAATTCTGGGCGAGCTTTTGAGGTGTCGGTGATGTTGTTGCGTTCGGTACGAAGATTGATTAACTATTTTTATGATTTTCCGGCGAAGGTTAGGGAGGTATTATACCTTAAAAGTTATAGCTTAATGCGGCAGTATGCGATCAGCGGCGAAATTGCGTCTATTCATATTGGCAAAGAAAGTGTTGTTCATCTTAAGGACGGTCGTAGCTTTTATTATAATCCGAGTTCAAAAATTGATAGGCTCTATTCGCTTCCATTTGCGGGAAATTTTGAGTCCAATGAAACGGAAGTATGTAGAAAGATTGTTAAACTTGGGAATGTTTGCTTTGATGTTGGTGCTAGTTATGGATGGTATTCCACTCTGTTCTCAAAGCTAGTGGGTAGTGAAGGTCATGTATATGCTTTTGAGCCGGTAAAATCGAATTTTGAATCTTTGAAAAAAAATATATTGTTGAATAATTTTAGTAATGTTACTGCAAATAAATTAGCGCTAGGTGAGTCGTGTGGTAGTGATACTATTTTTGTGTCCGATGTTGATACTAGTGGTTCGTTGCAGCTTCGGGATTATAAACATTCTTATGTAAAAGAGGATGTAGTTATTACTACGATAGATAAGTATGTTGAGGACCAAGTTTTAGTTAAAATTGACTTTATAAAAGCGGATATCGAGGGGGCAGAACTTCTTATGCTTCGTGGCGCACAAGGCATACTTGTTAGGTGTCGCCCCATACTTTTTCTGGAGATACAGTCTCATTCTACAAAGCTTTTTAACTATTCAACGTATGATGTGGTGGCCTATCTCCTTGATTTGGGTTATCGGCAATACATTGTTAGGGCTGGTCATTTAGTAATAGCTGAAACTGTTTGTCATGAAAAAGACTATAATTTTTTCTTTATACATAGTGAGAAAATACATCTCTATGGTGATGTGCTTTCCTCGATTGATGTGTGATATGAAAGTGGGCGATACAGATCGAAAAAGTGTCTCATTTATTGTTGATGCACCTTACATGAATAATAAAATATTTGATTTTTCTCAGTCTAGTCGAGTTAAATATTTTGCGATAAAACAACGTTTTGAAAATTTGGGCTATGAAGTCGGCACTCATGATGTCGTGTCACCAGAGTGTGCTAATATTTTGATATATTTGGACCGATTACCGAGTATTCAGCATCGCGAGTTTTCTTCGAATAAATATCTGATCGCGATAGAAAGCCCGATTATTAAACCTGAAATCTATGATGGGCGAAATCATTCGGAATTTTCACTTGTCTTTACTTGGAATGACGATTGGGTTGATGGTGTTAGATACTATAAGATTCGCTATGCACTAGATTTTAAACATAAGATGTCAGGAAACTATGGGGCTAGACAGCTATCATCGATGGTCTTTAGTAATAGATTGTCAAGTTCGCAAGGTGAGCTGTATAGCTTTCGGCGCACGATAATTCGGTGGTTTGAACTGCATAACCAAAATGATTTCCATCTGTATGGTAGAGGGTGGGGTGTGCGGAAATCTAAGAATAGAATTTTGAGTGCTATCCTGGGTTTTCAGGTGCTAGGAATCAGTTTCGGGAAGGTGCTTGGTGGCGGTTTCAAGTCTTATCGTGGTGAAGTTATAGATAAGCATTCGGTGATTTCCGGATATAAATTTGTTTTCTGCCCAGAGAATGTTTCGGGATGGAATGGTTATGTGACCGAAAAGATTTTGGATGCTATTTCGGTTGGTGCTGTTCCGATCTATTCTGGGGCGCCAAATATTTCTAAGTACATTCCCGAAAATATGTTTATAAGCTTTAATGAGGGTGATTCATTCGAGGATTTGTACTTGCATTTATTGAGTTATAAAGAATCAGATTTTATAGCTCATAAGAAACGGTGTGAGGAATTTTTTTCTGGTAAAGGGGTGTCTGATTTCGGTATCGAGCAATTTGTCGATTCAGTTTGTAGTCCAATTTTGAGGGATGTTGGGGGTTGATACTATGGATATTCCTCCGTTAGGGCTTGTTAGGACAATTGATGTTGATAGCTTGGCAGGGAAGGTTGAGAAATTTTTGTTGGATGGGTCGGAATTGTCGTATGTGGATTCTTTTTCCGTTGATGCAGTATTCCTGATTACTCATAATAGACTTGATCTTGTAGCCAAGATCGCATATTTGTTAGGCGGTAACTGTAGCTACACAAATAAGCTTTATGAATCGCATATAAAAATATTTACACTAGGCCGTTATGTTGAAAAGGGTGCGGAATTAAAAAATACGGCGGATAAATTCGCGGATGAGTTTGAGCGTATTTACAGATCTTTGGTGAGTAAAGAGTTTGATGTAAATATTAGTTATGTCCCGATATGTGTTGATGGATCGCTGCTGAATGGCGCTCATAGAGTCTCTGCGTGTTTTGTTTCTAAGAGAGTTGTAGATGTTGTTGTGCTAGATTACCCGCCGTTTGATTACGGGTATGAGTTTTTTCAAAAAAGGGGGATGGCGAAAGACCAAATAGAGTATTTGGTTACAAGGTTTTCCGAATTTGCGACCGATGTCTATGTTGCTCTGCTTTGGCCGGCTTACTCATTACTTGACGTAGATTGTATGTCTTATTTCCCTAAGGTTATTTACGATCGAGAAGTGAAATTGACTTTTCAGGGGCTGCATAATCTTATGGTGCAGGCTTATAGCGGAGAGCATTGGCTAGGATCCTGCGATGATGGTTTTTCTGGCGCTAAGGGTAAAGCCCGTAAGTGTTTCGGAGGCCAAGGTGTGTTGCGAGTTATAGTGTTTCAATCAAGCTCTATAGATGATGTTGTCTCGATAAAAAAAACAATTAGAGAACGTTGTGGTATAGGGAAGAGCTCCATACACATAACAGACTCTAAGGCGGAGGCATTGAATCTTTGCCAGCTACTTTTAAATGATAATTCGCGTCACTTTCTTAATTACGGTAATCCCTATAAGTATAGGGACATTTTTGATAGGGTTTGTAGTTTTAAGAGCGATGTTGTCAACTCTGGGTGCGATTTAGACGGTATTGTTATTGACGGCGGTGCTGTGCTTTCGGTATATGGGCTTAGAGAGTCACGCGATTTGGATTATATTTCACTATTGGAATTAGTTTTGAATTCTCCGGGTGTCGACTGCCACGATTCTCAACTGAAGTATTATGATATTGATAAGGAAGATTTAATTGGTGATCCTAATTATTTTTTCTATTTTAATGGTCTTAAGTTTATGTCTCTGGAGAAAGTTAGGGGTATGAAGGTTGCGCGGGCGGGGGGGAAGGATATTTTGGATGTTCGCTTGATAGATTCCAATGTATATTTTAAAACTAAGGGATCCCTTCCTTCCTGCGTTAGGCAGGTATATCAGGTTATTAAGTTCAAAGTTTCGATTTTGGAAGGTCTGTTGGCCGATTTTCTTATGAAATTCCCTTTTTATAATGATGTTAGGCGTGTATATAGACGGTTTTTCCGTAAATGAATCATCTTCGTAAGCCTGTTGTTTCTGTAGTTCTTCCGGTTTTTAATGGTGAGCGATTTATCGAGGCTTCAGTACGGTCTGTTCTGGGGCAGTCCTTCGTTGATCTGGAGCTGATTATTGTTAATGATGGATCTACTGATTCAACGCTAACAATTCTTGAGCGGTTAGCGAAGACTGATTGCCGGGTAATTTTGGTGAGTCAAAGTAATCAAGGGTTGGTAAGTTCACTTAATGCTGGTGTTAAACTTGCGAAGGGTGATTATGTGGCGAGGATGGATGCCGACGATTTGTCGATGCTTGATCGCTTCTCTTTGCAATTGAAATATTTGCAGAATAATGTTGATGTCGACATTGTTGGTGGTCAAGTGCTTGTCCAAGATGAGGCTGGTGTTATAGTTGGTAAAATAATTCGGCCTGTATCCCATGAGTGTGTATTGAGTTTTCTTCGTTACGGCTGCCCCATAGTCCACCCTACATATATGGTTAGAACTTCAGTTTTTAAACTGCTAGGCGGGTATCGAGATATTGCTGGTGCAGAAGATTTAGATTTCTTGATTCGCGCAGCATTGCTCGGCTGTCGGATGGGGAATCTGGAAGAGTACGTTTTGATATACACTCGAAACCTTACTGGAATTTCTTCAACTATTGCTTTTCAGCAAATGCGAAATACTCGAATCTTGTTGGCGAACTACAGAAAACGTAGAGTTGTAAATCTAGGCTTATTTTCCCGGATGTCTAATAATGTGGGTTTTTGGGGTTTGTTGAGTAGGGCTTGGTTTAATTTTTTTTATATTTTGATTTCAAATTTGATTATCCAAGAGCGGAAGCGATATGGTGTGGATCAGGTCGTTAGGTTGATTTTGTATTCATTAATGCACTATGAGCTTTCTTTCTCGTTGATGCGAAAAATAAAAAGAAGGTTCCATTATTAGTTTTTTTTGCGTCAATATTTTTTGATTTTAACTCGATATTCTAGATTTTCATATGCTATTAGGTAATTTTTGCTGGTAGTTTCCCAGCTATATTGGTCGCCGATTAATCTATGTTGATCTGTAAATAGTGGTTGCTGAGTTTCGAGTGAACTCATAATTCCAGATACGGCCAGAGAGATTGCTTCTGGGCTTCTCTCTGGGACACCCCGTATCCAATTGTTTCCTTTAAATATTGAACGAATTTCACGAAGTGATTCATTTTCGGATACGACAATCGGGCAGTTACAGCTTAGTGCTTCAATTATCACGAGGCCGAGACCTTCTTTGTCACCTGATTTGGATGTGATGAATGGGGCAACTAATACTGAGCATTCTTGATAATAGCGTGCTAGACCTGCACTAGGTAAGCCGCCAAGAAAATTAGTCTTTGTATTTATCTTGAGATTTATAGCTAGTTTTTGAAGTGTGTCTTTGTATGGGCCATCTCCGATAATTACGAGGCTGGATGTGGGATGTTTTTTTATTATTTCTGGCATAGCTTTTAATAGGTATTCCAGTCCTTTCTTTTCTACTAGCCGGCCAATAAAGAGTATCTGTTTTTTATTTCTAAAAATTTCTGACTTCGGAGTAAACAGAAGTTTTGTATCCACACCCATGGGGAGAATATATGTTTTTCGATTAATATTTGGGTCGTTAACGAAATATTCTTTCATTGCTGGACTCACTACTGCGATAACTTCGGCTTTGATCAAAGCAAGTCGCTTTATATATTTGAATATTTTGTTATTGAATGTATATAGGTCACCGCCATGCGAAGTGATAATTAGCGGCGCGGACCTTAGTCGTGTTAGCTTTACAATAGTAGCGATAATACCTTGTGGAATAATCCAATGGGCATGGATTATGTCTGGTTGAATTTTTTTTGCTAGCTTGTAGGTTAATAACAATTGGGATAGGAGAAAAGTAGGTAATAGCATCCATTTCCAATAGTTTCGCTTAACGTTTGCTGCCAAGCCCCCATTTGAAATTAACGTGGAAAAAATGTTAGGTGCGTAGCGATGTCTATATACTTGGACATTTTCCATTGTTTCCTGTGTTAAGGCGTCTTTTTCTTGCGGCGCTATAACTATGACGTTGTGATATGGAGTTAATCGTTTACATAGCTCGTGTACAAAATTAGGTTCATGGTCACCTTTCCAGCGTGGGTAGGTTGAAGATAGTACTAGAACTGTTTTGCGCGCGTAGGGGGGGGGGAGTTCTTCCTGCATGTCAGTGAGTTTGATCCATCTTTCCTATAGTGAATTAGGTGCTTGATTATTAGGCCTTAACAATATTTGCGGCTGCGGGGATGCGATTCCGACAGTCAATGACTAGTTTGCCCTTATCCTTGATAATTTCATAGTCAAAATAATCGTGATCGGTGGTCAAAATTAGGCAGTCATAAGAAGCGATGCTGCTTGGATTTAATTCTACCGATGTCATGTCAAAAGCATAATCCCTTTTCTTTGGGAAAATCGGTATATAAGGATCTGAATAATCGACATGAGCGCCTTTTTTCTTTAGCAAGTCGATAATCTCAACCGCAGGCGCTTCTCGCGAATCACTTACGTTCTTTTTGTAAGCCAATCCTAAAATTAGAATTTTGCTACCTTTAACTGCCTTGCTGTGCTCATTGAGTGCGTCCGCTGTTTTTTGTACAACCCACTCGGGCATTGCTCGGTTTACTTCGCCAGCTAACTCAATAAAGCGGGTATGGACACCGTATTCCCTAGCTTTCCACGTTAAGTAGAACGGGTCTATTGGGATACAGTGTCCACCGAGGCCGGGGCCCGGGGTGAATTTGGTGAAGCCGAAGGGTTTGGTGGCGGCGGCGTCAATGACTTCATGGATATTGATGCCCATTTTATCAGCGACAATTTTCATTTCATTGACTAGGCCGATATTCACTGCGCGGTAGATGTTTTCTAGGAGTTTGGTCATTTCGGCCGCTTTGGTAGAGCTTGCCGGTACGATGGTTTCTATGATGCTTTGGTATAAGGCTGTTCCAACGGTAAGGCACGCTTCAGTTGTGCCACCGCATACCTTGGGTATGGTTCGCGTGGAGTACAGAGCATTGCCTGGGTCTTCTCGTTCGGGTGAGTAGATGAGGAAATAGCCTTCACCAATGATGAATCCTTTGGATTCAATAAGTGGGCGGATTAGCTCTTCTGTTGTTCCTGGGTAGCTGGTGCTTTCGAGTGATAGTACTTGGCCGGCTCTTAGATACGGTAATAAATTCTCGATGGTGTTGGTGACGTAGCTTAGGTCTGGTTCGCGATATTTATTCAGTGGTGTGGGTACGCAGATAATAATGGCGTCTAGCAGCGCTGCTTTGTTGTATTCGGTTGTGGCAGTGAAGTTAGCGGATGTCGCAGCTTGGATTCTCTCGTTACTAATATGATTTAAGTAGGTTGAGCCCTCTGCAATAGCGGAAGCTTTTGCTGGATCAGTATCGAAACCGATAACGGTGAAGCCAGCTTCTGCAAAGCACAGCGCGAGTGGTAAGCCTACATACCCCAGGCCGAATACGCCGATAACGGCTTCTTTATTTTGTATTCGGTCGATAATATGACTTGTGGGCATGCGTCTTCCGGAAATAGTAAGCGAATTGCTGAGGCTGTGTTTGCGTACAATTCGCTAGTATTGCCTGTGTGGTGATAGGCTGTCTATAGTGAAGCTTAGCTGCTAAACCGCATCGACAAATCTACCGCCTGCGCATGCTTAGTCAGCGCGCCTATAGAAATATAATCCACACCGGTTTCGGCAATGCCGGCCAAGGTCGACTTATCTACGTTCCCAGATGCTTCTAGCTTGGCTCTTCCGGCAGTCAATTCAACGCCGGTTTTCATATCGGCTAAACTGAAGTTGTCGAGCATGATGATGTCGGCTTGGCCTGCTAGGGCGATTTCTAGCTCGGTTAAGTTCTCTACTTCTACTTCGACTGGTTTGCTCGGCGCGATTTCTCGTGCTGCACTGATAGCTGCCGGTATGCCCCCACAGGCGGCGATGTGGTTCTCTTTGATGAGGAATGCATCGTAAAGGCCAATGCGGTGGTTGTGGCAGCCGCCACAGGTAACGGCGTATTTTTGCGCGGTACGCAGGCCAGGTATAGTTTTGCGGGTATCGAGCAGCCGCACTTGGGTGTGGGCGACGATATCAGCGTAACTTTTACAGATTGTTGCGGTACCCGAGAGTAACTGGAGGAAATTGAGGGCGGTGCGCTCGCCGGTTAACAGGGAGCGGGCCGAACCTTCGAGCTCAAAAAGCAATTGCTCGGGTTTTACGTGGTCGCCGTCGGCGACATGCCAGGAAATTGTGACGGAGGTATCAATTTGGCGAAATACCTCGTTCACCCATTCTACACCGCAAATCACGGCGTTTTCGCGGGTTATGATTCGGGCTTTCGCGGTCTGGTTGAGTGGTATAAGTTGGGCGGTGATGTCGCCGCTACCGATGTCTTCCTTTAGGGCGAAAGCCACGGTTTCCGTGATGTCGCGCTGTAGTTGGGTAGAGAGCTGCATAGTGGATTTCCGGCACAATTGTTGTAGTAATTCAGAGCGCCGCTATTCTATCAGTACATGGCTTGGCCTGCCTATTTTTGCGCGGTTTTCGGCTGGCTAGTAAGTAGTTGTAACGGTGGTGACTGAGGGGTTAATTGCCGTATAACTATGTCATTCATGTGAATATTGAGTCATTGTTGTACTTTTGCTCGACAGTTCAGTGGCTTACGCTTTATATTTCTAACGCTTTAATCAGAGTTTTGACGAAATTATTATGGTAGACCAATCATCTAAGGTAGTGGATTTACAGTCGCGGCGAGAGCCGGTGTCGACTGGCGCGACCTTGCCGGTGGCAATAGCCGCACTTCGCGATAAGTGTACCTTGCATTTGAATGATCGCTTATGTGGTTTACTGGATGATGTAGATGATGCTTTGTTTGAGCTGGCAGATGAGGCCAGCAATGCCCGTGAGCAGCACGTGTATTTTGATGCGATGCGTGAGATACGGGTAAATCGACAGGCAATTGAAGTTGGTTTCGCAGAATCATTTGGTCAAGGCTTTCACCTTTTAAGCAGCGGTGGCCAAAAAACCAATGCGCTGGAAAGCGGTCAGGCTAAGCTTCGCTTGCTGGAGTCTGAGGCGCTTGAAGAGTTGGTTGCACTAGAGGGCATGGCGAAAAAGGCCGAGCGGCGCTATTTGCAAGAAATTTGGGTGCTGTGTACTGCTTGGCAGCAGGCCAGTAATGGCCCAGTGCTAGCCGCTAAAGAATTGCCTTTGGGGCCAGCTAAAATTGCCGAAGCACTTGGCGCCTCTTGTCGCAATTTAGACATCGACATCAAAGCACGGCTAGTCTTGTTTAAACTCTTCGATACTAAAATAATCAGTGCCTTTGGCGAGCTTTATAAAGTTTTAACCCCGGTCCTTGAGGCTCAGGGCATGCCGGTAGCGCTGCTGAGTGGTAAGCCGACTCCCGCAGCAAAATTACCCGCAGACGATGAGACCAGCGGCACTGCCGAGCTGAGTAGCGAAGCCCCCGTGGCTGAGAGCTCGCAATCATCGGAGATGGTTACCCAGTTATTTGATGCCTTCGATACCATGCTTAGCGCCAATGACGCCGAGCTAGATGGATCAAAAGCCGCGGTGTCTAAACCCTCGTTTATGGTCGCTTTGCAAGATATGCAAAATGAGCAGTATGCTCATTTTAATGTGCAAGTGTCCGTTACTGGCGCTGACGGCGTTGATTTTAATGCGATTGCCGAAAAACTGGTTGCGCGTTTATCGCAGGTAATCCGGGTTGCAACAAGTGACGCCTCGGCGCTGAATTTTCAGCGTGATCAAGACACTATCAATTATGTTGGCGCTTTATTTCAGTACATTTTGGAAGGCGATAGCTTAGCTGAGCCATTGAAAGGCCTAATCGCTCGCCTGCAAATCCCAGTCTTGAAAATGGCGATGCTCGATAAGGGCTTTTTTGGTCACGAAGATCACCCTGCGCGCAAACTGCTTAGCTCATTGGTCAGTGCCGGTATTGGCTGGTCACCAGTGGCGGGTGTGGATAAAGATCCGCTGTACCGCGAGATTGAAAAAGTCGTCATGCGTGTGTTGCGTGATTTTGGCGTAGACACTCAAGTGTTTGTCGATGCCTACGAAGAATTCCTCGCCTTCAATGAAAAAGCGAAGCGCCGCGCAGAATTAGTGGCCCAGCGTACCGTTGATACTGAAGATGGCAAAGCCGCTGCGGAAGCCGCGCGCATGCATATTGCCGGTATTCTTGAGTCGCGCTTAGCGGGGGTCGATTGCCCGCCGGTGTTGAGCAAGATTTTACAGCTTGGCTGGAGCAAGGTTTTATTCCTTAGCTATATTCAGCATGGCCGAAACAGTGAGCGTTTTGCTGAAGACGCGGGCCTGATTGATCGTTTGTTGTGGAGTGTGCAGCCCTCGACTGATCCAGGGCATCGCAATGAATTAATTTCTGCCTTGCCGTTATTAGTTGAAACCCTGCGCTTGGGCTTTAATCGTGTATCACTGAATAGCTTTGAAATCGGTCAGTGGTTTGACCAACTGGAACGTTTACACCTCGCCAAACTTAGCCGCAAAGACGTTGCGCCAACACCGGAAGCGCCAAAGCAGGCTGTGGAAGTAGAATCTGACATTGCCTCTTTAGATGCGGTACTCGAGGAAAGCTTTGGCGCGGACGGTGATGACCTCGATATTGCTGAAAGCACTGCAAGCGATCCAGTGGCTGAACAAGAAGCGCCAGCCGCGCCGCCGTCAGAACCAGAACCACTTAGTGCCGAGCTTGCAGAGCAACTTGCAGCGCGATTAACGTCGCTGCGCGTGGGTAACTGGGTTGATTTGCGTCAAGAAGACGGCAAAATGCTGCGTTGCCGCCTAGCTGCGGTGATTAATGGCATCGGTCGTTATATTTTCGTAAATCGATCTGGCATTAAAGTTGCGGAATTTGATCGCGATGAACTCGCATTAGCCCTTCACCAAAACACGGTTCTGCTAATTGATGAAGACCGCCAATTTGATCGCGCGCTAGAGTCGGTGATCAGTAATTTGCGCGATATGAAGGATAAGCCGCTGTAAGAGGTTAGTGAGTTAGTTGCCCTTTGGTGTTTTGCCAATTTAACGCAAAGTTTTACAGTCCCACTGCATCCCGTGTAATCTTGGCCCAATCCCTAGCAGCAACGCGCGCGGAAGTGGCATGTACTTCATCGATTCGGCTGGCTGGCTGACGCCTGCAGCCAAGCACCCATCACTTAATTTCAATGCCCGGCCACCCAGTGCCGAGGTGAGTCTTTTGGTCATCCACAATATTAGCTTGCCTGCCGGTCAGTTTGGCGGTGGCTACATCCATGATTTGTTTGCTAATTGCCTTGATTGCGACGCCCACGAGAGTTTTGATGATCTGCGCGAGCTCAATGTTTCTGCGCATTTACTTATTGATCGCAGCGGAGCCGTTAGTCAATTTGTGTCATTCGCTGATCGCGCATGGCACGCTGGGGTTTCGCAATTTGATGGTCGTGAGAACTGCAATGACTTCAGTATTGGTATCGAGCTTGAAGGTTGTGACGAAATTGCCTATACCCAAGCACAGTACCGTGTCTTAATTGCCATTAGCCAAACCCTGCGCCGCACTTATCCGGCAATTACGGTGGACCGTGTCGTGGGGCATAATGATATCGCACCGGGGCGTAAAACCGATCCCGGTGCGGCTTTCGACTGGACCTATTTTAAAAACGCATTGGTGTAAAACATGGATTTTTTTGCAATTTTAATTGCCTGGGCGGCGGTGCAGTTCTGGGGCAGTGGCGGTGTGGTCCAACGAGATGAGTGGTTTGAACACCTTCAGACGCTTGCGTTAAAGATCCCAGTCAAGAGCTTGCGTTTACTCGTTGTTTTTGCGCTGCCGGTCATTTCTGTTTTTGCAGTTTTGTGGCTAATAAGCCCGCTGTTATTCGGTTTGCCTTTATTTATATTGAGCGTGGCGATATTGCTCTACAGCTTAGGTAGGGGCGATTTTCAAATACATCTAAAACTGTATTTAAACAGTTGGCGGCGTGGCGACCTAGAGGGCGCCTACCAGCATGGCCGGAGCTTTAGTTCTGAACTTTGCGACAGCGGTGTGGACAATGCTTCGCAGCTGCACCATAGCGTGCGCAAGGCTATTTTTTATCAAGGCTTTGAACGCTGGTTTGCCGTGGTGTTTTGGTTTGTACTGTTGGGCCCGACTGGCGCATTGGCGTATCGGCTATTATTTATGCTGGCGGCAAGTTCACGTCTACCCCAGGAAGATCGGGATGCAGCGGCAAATGCCTTATTTTATTTGGAGTGGGCACCCGTGCGACTGCTCGGTTTAGCCTTTGCGATTGTTGCCAACTTCGATACCTGCATTGGCGTTTGGCGGCAGCATATGAGCGGCGACCAGCCTAGTGCTGATGTGTTGGACGATATCGGCATGAAATCCCTGCCGGTCTATATTCCCGATGGCCAAATAGATGGCGAGCAATTCGTGAAGTCGGCGGCAGATGAACTCACCGCGGTGCAGCTACTGCTGTCGCGCAGCCTGCTGTGTTGGGTATGCGTAGTAGCGATATTGCAGTTGGTGTAATTCAATTAATATGGCCCCAACGCTTACTGGCCGCCTTTGTGGAGGGGCGAACTAAGATAGGCTAGGGCTTAACTATCGTCGCTCCTGCGTAGGCAGGAGCCCATTTTGCTACAAAGCCTAAATCTAAAGGCTGGACTAAGCTGTTCCTTCGGTGTCAGGCGCCCGATGCCAGCTGTTTCCAGACACCCATTACACTATTACCGCTATCGCGGCGGGCCGCTAGGGCTTAACTATCGTCGCTCCTGCGCAGGCAGGAGCCCATTTTGCTACAAAGCCTAAATCTAAACGCTGGACTAAGCTGTTCCTTCGGCGTTAGGTGCCCGATGTCAGCTGTTTTCAACGCTTATCCGCTTGCACCCACAACACTTCCTGGCCACCGTCGCGGCGGGCCAATAATCGCGCCATAACAAACAAAAAGTCTGATAAGCGATTCAAGTATTTACGTCCTGTGGCGTTAACGTCGTCAGTTTTACTCAAGGCGACTAAGCAGCGTTCGGCGCGGCGACATACTGAGCGCGCCATGTGGCAGAGGGCCGCGGCTTTGCTGCCACCGGGTAGAATAAAGTTTTTTAGGGGCGGCAGGTCGGCGTTTAATTCGTCGAGGCTGGCCTCTAACTCGTCAATTCGCTCGGGGCTGATCATGGTGTAGCCCGGCACGGCGAGTTCGCCGCCTAGATCAAATAAATCATGCTGAATACGGGCGAGTAGCGGCAAGTAGGGGTCCGTTGAATTTAACTCTGCCATGAGTAAGCCGATAAAAGAATTTACCTCGTCAATGGTGCCAATGCCTTCCATGCGGCAGTGATCTTTGTCGATTCTTGAGCCATCGCCGAGCCCGGTGGTGCCGTCATCGCCGGTTCGCGTGTAAATCTTTGATAATCGATGTCCCATATTTCCCTCAATGTCGCGCAGTCTTGTAGAATAAGCGGTTTACTATACGTCAGATCGCCAAATGGTGGCAGTCTCGGCGTTTTTATGGGGTGTTCTGGTGCTGGAATTGTATTTAGGCGGTGCACGCTCAGGCAAAAGCCGTTTGGCGGAGCAGCGGTTGTGCGAGTCTACTTCACAGCGAATTTACCTAGCCACGGCGACCGCTGGTGATGCGGAAATGGCGGCGCGAATCGGTCATCATCAACAGCAGCGCGCAGCGGATGATTGGCGTACTGTAGAAGCGCCAGAGGAATTGTCGGCAGCGATAAAACAGTACGCCTCACCGCAAACCGCTATTTTGGTCGATTGCTTAACCTTGTGGCTGAGTAATTGGCTGGCCAAAGAAGACGATGACAGCTGGCAAATGGTGAAGGGACAATTCTTGCATACCTTAGCCACGGCGCCCGGCCATATTGTTTTAGTTAGCAATGAAGTGGGGCAGGGCATTGTACCCTTGGGTACATTGACTCGCCGCTTTGTTGACGAATCTGGACGCTTGCATCAAGACATTGCGTCAATTGCAGATAGGGTCGTATTCGTTACCGCGGGCTTAGAGCAAGTCTTAAAAAATTAATGTGATTCTGAAGTCAGTCGGCCTAGCCTCCGTTTACGGTAGTTATATGAACATAGGCTGCTTTAAGGCGAATGATTTGCAGGGCACTGAATAGCATAAGTAAAAGGGAATAGGTTTATGAGTCATTGGTACGAGGAAGCTGCGCCAGACGCGGATGAAGACATGCGCGCAGCGGCAATTGCTCGGCAAAATAGTTTAACCAAACCACGGGGCGCCTTAGGCCGCTTAGAAGATGTTGCTGTGCAAATGTCGGCGATGCAGCGCACGCTGGAGCCCCATGCAAATAAGGCCTTGATTGCGGTATTTGCTGGCGATCACGGTGTGGCGACGGAAAGTGTTTCAGCCTATCCGCAGACCGTTACTTCGGAGATGGTGCGTAATTTTGCCAATGGTGGCGCGGCGATCAGTGTATTGGCTAAATCCATGGGCATCGATTTTACTGTGGTGAATGTCGGCACGGTATACGCCTTGGAAGACCTGCCCAATGTGCAGGACTTGCGGGTGGGCGCGGGCACCCAGAATATGTGCGTTACCGAAGCCATGTCGCTAGAGCAGTGCGAAGAGGCTTTGGCGGTTGGGCGGGATATTATTGATCAAGCTGGCGATATCGATGTGTTCATCGGTGGCGAAATGGGTATCGGCAATAGCACCGCGGCGGCGGCATTGGCGGTAGCGCATACCCGTCTGTCGGCAACGGCGATGGTGGGCCGCGGCACAGGTATCAGTGATCAGGTCTTGTCGAAAAAAGCGGCGGTGGTCACGCGGGCCATGTCCCGCCATTTACCGCATATGAAAAACGGTGTGGAAGTGTTGCGCCGCATTGGCGGTTATGAAATTAATGCCTTGGCAGGCGCCTATATCCGTGCAGCTCAGCTTGGCATTGTGGTTTTGGTTGATGGTTATATTTGCACGGCGGCGGCTATTTCCGCGGTAAAAATCAATCCCTCGATCCGGCCTTGGTTGTTCTTTTCGCACTGTTCTGCAGAGCCTGGCCACAGCCGTTTATTGAATAAGCTAGAGGCTGAGCCCTTATTGCAATTGAATATGCGTTTGGGCGAGGGCACCGGAGCTGCACTGGCATTCCCGATTATGCAGGCCGCCTGTCGTTTGCAAATTGAAATGGCCAGCTTTGAGCAAGCTGGTGTTAGTCGCGGCAACGATTAATCCTAAATAACCCCTCAGTGAATGGTAAATAATAAATGAGCAAGGTCACCGAAACCCGAATCGATATACTGCGGCACGGCGCCTGCGAAGGCGGTGAGATATTTCGTGGTAGTACCGATGTCGCACTAAGTGACTTGGGCTGGCAGCAAATGCGGAATAAGGTCGCCGGTTTAGGCGAGGTGCATTGGGACCATATTGTGAGTTCACCGCTGCAACGCTGCCAGCGCTTTGCCGAGGAGTTAGCTGAGCAGAAAGCCGCGCCGTTGACAGTGCGCAGTGACCTTCGCGAAATGCACTTTGGCGAATGGGAAGGGCTGCCTCACGCCGAGGCGAGGCAGCGCTTTCCGCAAGAATGGAGTCAGTTTTGGGAGTCTCCAGCGGAAGCGAGCCCACCGAATGGTGAAGCCATGCCTGATTTTTGCCAGCGTATTACCAGTGAGTTAGATGCCATTGCCGACGGCCATCAGGGGCAATCCGTATTGCTTGTGGTGCACGGCGCGGTCATTCGGGTAATGATGTGCCATTTTTTGGGTATGCCAATGGGCGCAATGACGCGAATTAACGTGCCTTATGCGGGCTTAAGTCGCTTTCGCGTTTATCATCAAGAAGGTAAGGCGCCGTGGGTGCAGCTTGGCAGCCACAGCTAAGTAGCGCCTAAGGTGCTACTTTAGCGTCGTTGGTTTTTGCCGGAACGATATCTGGCGGCGACAAGGCCCGGCTCCCAACAATAAACCACTTACCGTCGCGGCGCTGAAATTGATATTCGGCGTGGTGCACCTGCTGTTCGCCTGCGGCGAATTTACCAAAGCTGCTTTGATACTGTTTATAGGCCATATTGAAGGCCTCTAGTTTATGAAGGCTGACAATAGTGTCGAAATCTTCAGGGAAGCTTAGGCGTACATCAACGGCCGCTTGGCCTTGATCGCCGCTGTGTTGGCTCGCGGTGATGATGATCTCTTCAATGTTGAATATTGGCGGCTCGGCTAGCCCCATTAAATTGTCGCGCAGCAAATTGCTCACAATATATTCTGTAAAGGGAATGGGCTTGCTGCTGCAGCCGATCAGGGCCACACAGAAAAATATTGCCAAGGTCTTAAGCATTTAAATACGTTCTCTACTAGTTTGTGTTGTGTGCGGTTGCGAGCTCGTCGCGATTTCACGGCTGAAATTTAACTGTAACACCTCGTCGTTATCATGCCGTTACTTTTTGATGACAGCACGAGTGAGTATTACGTGAACCGACGCCATTTTCTCCGCGCGATGAGCACTGTATCTATTGCGGTGCCAATTCTGACAGCCTGTGGTAGCAACAGCAATTCCAGTAGGGCAAGCAATCCGGCAACGGGTAATCCCGGCGCAACACCGTCAGTATCATTTTTACATGGCGTTGCCAGTGGCGACCCATTAGATGACCGCGTAATTTTGTGGACACGGGTCACCCCAAGCGAGGACTTTAGCGGCAGCATTAACGTGCTGTGTGAAGTTGCTGAAGATCCAGAGTTTGCGAGTATCGTGTTAGCCGAAAATTTTGTCACCGGCCCCGAGCGTGACTATACGGTTAAGTTTGACGCGGCGGGATTATTGTCTGAACAGCATTATTGGTACCGCTTTTCTGTTGGCGAGCAACATTCAGATGTTGGGCGCGCATTGACCTTGCCGATGCCTGGGCAGTACGCCGAGCATTTGCGCTTTGCGGTCTGTTCTTGCAGTAGCTATCCCCATGGTTATTTTTCGGTATACCGAATGATCGCCAATCGTACTGATTTGGATTTTGTGTTGCATTTGGGCGACTACATCTACGAATACGGTGAAGGCGAATATGGCGATAATGCTGGCCGTACACTTGATCCGAGCCACGAAATTATCGTGCTGGAGGATTATCGCCGTCGCTATGCTCTCTATCGTCGCGATGTGGATTTGCAAGCGGTACACCAGACTCATCCTTTTATCACCGTGTGGGACGACCACGAGACGGCTGACAACTCTTATAAAGACGGCGCCAATAACCATAACGACGGCGAAGGCGAGTGGAGCGAACGCAAGGCTCAGGCGATTCAAGCCTATTTTGAGTGGATGCCTATTCGGCCGCCAACGGCCAGTGAAGACAGTATTTATCGCAGCTTCCGCTATGGCGATTTAGCCGATTTTGTCATGCTGGACACGCGCATAGAAGGGCGCAT
>TARA_R110001599_G_scaffold30499_9_pt1 | contig 28865 bp, 19 predicted proteins | sample TARA_R110001599 | Tara Oceans TARA_R110001599 (sample SAMEA4398360) | marine metagenome | biome: Polar Biome; feature: [MES] marine water layer (ENVO:01000295) within the mesopelagic zone...; material: water (ENVO:00002006), including particulate matter (ENVO:01000060) such as......
CAGTGTACGGGTTCCAAAAGCCCCGTTTGTGGTCACGAAAATCTCGGCGAATATCGACAGCAGGAAGATGGTCTGGATCAGGATGACAACGGTAATCGCCCGGCTGAGATGCGGCAGAATGATATACCAGAACCGGCTGAGCGCCGGCGCGCCATCCATTTCAGCCGCCTCGAGCTGTTCGCTGGACAGGGACTGTACCGCGGTAAGCAAGATCAGCGTCGCAAACGGCAGCCACTGCCAGGCCACGATGACAACAATCGAAAACAGCGGAAGCTGCGACAGGAAATCGAAAGGTTGAGCGCCAAAAAACTTGAACAGATACGAGAACAGCCCGTTGTCCACGTTGAAGAACATGTTCTTCCAGACCAACGCAGAAACCGTCGGCATGACAAAGAACGGGGCGATCACCAGGATACGGACAATGCCCTGGCCGAACATCGGCCGATCCAACAAGAGCGCCAGCAACACGCCGCCCACAATGGTGATCATCAAGATCGACCCGACCATCCAGAGTGTTGTGCCTATCGACGACAAGAAGGACGACGACGTCAGAAATGACGCGTAGTTATCGAATCCGATCCAGGTCTCGAACGTTGCGCGCAGCGGGCGGTAATCCGCGAACGAGAAATAAAGCGTCATGATCAGCGGTACCAGCATCCACACAAGCAGCACGAATACGGCTGGTGCGATCATGAGGCGTGCTGATGATCTGGAATGTTCAGTCGCCATGACAGGCTCCTTCCGACAAGGGGAACAGGTCCTTACGGACACCGCAGCGGCGGTTTGCGAAAAATCCTGAAGGGGAAGTCACCGGAGACAGGCCAGCCTGCCTCCGATGCTCGGGAGTGGTCGCGGCAGGCTTAGTAGCCCGCTGCTTCCATTTCTTCTGTGGTAAGTGCTTGAGCACTCGCCAGCGCTTCTTCGGCGGTCTGATTGCCGGCCAGCGCATCCGAGAACTGCTGACCAACCTGTGTCGCAATACCGGCAAATTCAGGAATAGCGACGAACTGCACGCCTGTGTAAGGGACATCCTGCACGGTTGGCTTTTGTGGATCGGCCGCGTTGATGCTTTCCAGTGTCATCTTGGCGAAAGGTGCCGCGTCAAGATAGTCCTGGTTGGCATAAAGCGAGCTGCGCGTGCCCGGAGGAACGTTGGCCCACCCTTCGTTTTCGGCAACCAAAGCGGTATAGCTCTGGCCCGTCGCCCAGCTTACGAAGTCTTTTGCAATGTCCTGCTTTTCCGATGACGCGGGGATTGCCAGGCTCCATGCCCAGAGCCAGTTGCCGCGTTTACCCAAACCGTTGTCGGGTGCCAGTGCGAAACCGACCTTGTCGGCGACGGTGCTGTCCTTGGGGTTGGTGACGAACGATGCGGCCACGGTCGCGTCGATCCACATGCCGCATTTACCTTGCTGGAACAACGTCAGGTTTTCGTTAAAGCCGTTGTTGGCCGCACCTGCGGGACCGGATTCATTCATCATGTCCAGATAGAATGTAAGCGTGTCTTTCCATTCCGGGCTGTCAAACTGCGGTTTCCAGTCCATGTCGAACCAGCGCGCACCGAACGAATTCGACATCGCGGTAAGAAACGCCATGTTTTCACCCCACCCGGCTTTGCCGCGTGCACAGATACCGTTGATTTCGGCATCCCGATCCGTCATTGCGGCGGCCGCCTTGCGGATAAACTCCCATGTCGGGGCGTCAGGCATTTCCATGCCCGCTTTTTCCATCAAATCCTTGCGATACATGACCATCGACGATTCACCATAGAAGGGCGCGGCGTACAGAGTGCCGTCAACAGTCAAACCGCCGCGGATGGCGGGCAGAAGGTCGTCTGCATTCCAATCATCGGCCATGCCTTCGTTCAGCGAAACCAGCCAGCCGTTGCCACCCCAGATCGGCGCTTCGTATGTACCGATTGTCATGACGTCGTATTGGCCGCCACCGGTCGAAATATCCGTCGTCACGTTCTGACGCAGCACGTTTTCTTCCAGTACGACCCAGTTGATGGTGTTGCCGGTGGCTTCTTCCCACTTCGGAGAGAGGCTTTGCATTCGCACCATGTCGCCGTTGTTGACGGTGGCAATGGTAATTTCATCGGCGATGGCAACGGATGCCATACCGGCCGCAAGCCCGAAGCCGAGCGTCGAGCCAAGCAGGTTACGCTTCATGTTCATTATCTTCCTCCCAAAAGTTTTTTTACATGCGTCAATTATTGCTTTGAGATGAGTGTCTCGTCAACCTTAAGTTTCAGGATTATGACATTTTCAAAGCAAGCATCGCTGGCCTCAGGCTGATTCACGCAGCTTCAGCACGCCGTTGATTAGAAGAATGACCTGATTATTATCGATATTTTCACCGCGTAACTTTTTCAGCAGGTGATCGACTGCTGCCTGTCCAATCGCGGTCACATCTTGCGCAACGGTGGTCAATGTGGGCGTCATGAAAGGACAAAGCGGATAATCATCATGCCCGGCGATTCGCAAACCACCCCTGCGCAATGCTCCAGGCTCAAGCCCGTGCTTTGCCGCCGCCCGTAGCGCACCAATCGCCACCCGGTCATTGGCACACAGAAAAGATGCATCCAGCAGCTCTTGGCGCGAAAACATATCATCCAGCACCGCAAGCCCATGCCCTTCAAAATGATCCTGGCTGTCCATGGGGTCGACCCCGATGATCCTCGGCTCAAAACCCAGCTCATCCATCTTCTTGATATAGGCCGCCTCGCGCTCGAGCGCGTTGAAGTTGACCCGCGGCATCGCCAGAAATACCGGCGGCGCGCCGACGCGGCACAGATATTCCGTTATCGCCCCCGTACTTTGCAAGTGATCGGTGCCGACAAAATCCACATCCGCAAGGGTTTCCGGGCGCGAATCCATCAAGACGAACGGCAACCGGTCATTCAGCCGCTCATATACCTGCAAGTCACTGTGGTTCCCCAATGGTGCCACGATTGCCCCGTCAACGTTCATCGACAGAAAGGTTTCGGCGGCGCGTTTTTCTATTGCGGGGTCGGCATGCGAGCATTGCGTAATCACCGTGTATCCCGCCCGCATCGCGGCCGTTTCGATAGATTCCAGCAACCGCGTAAAGAACAGATCGTTCAGATAAGGAATGATCACGCCGATCATCCCGGTGGTTTTGCGGTTCATCCTGGTGGCAAAAAAATTGGGGGTGTAATCAACTTTTTCCAGCCCGCTTAGAATGCGGTTGGCTGAGGTCCGACTGACCTTCGAGGGGTCCTGAAAATACCGTGACAATGTGGGTCGAGACACGCCTATCGCGCTTGATAACTCCTCCATCGTGTGAATTTTCGGTTTTTGCATCGGTAAACCCCTCGCATTGCGACACCCTGCAAGTGAGGTTAATTCAGGATAGTGGAAAAGTCAGCCCGCAATTACTTACGCGGGTAAAATTTCTGCTTCGTTTTTTGACACCACCGCGCCGTGATGCAGCAAGGCACCGGGGTGTGGCGAAATCGACGGCGACGCCCCCCGTGCCATGACGCTGCTCGCAACCGAGTGCGCGCAAGCCCATTGGACCGACCTATTTCAAAAGATCGCGCACCACAGCTTCTGCCGCCTCCAATGCGCCTTCCAGATAACCGCCAAACTGGCCTGCGACCTCGGTGCCGGCAAATAGCAGCTTTCCACTCCAGATCCCCTTCATGGCGTCGGGCAAGCCGTATTCAGGATGCGTTTGCAACGGCTCTCTATCAGCCGGCGTCGACGTTAGAGGATCATATGCCCAATCCTTTATAAACAGCGCGTCAGGTCGCGCGGCGGCGGAGCCAAATAATCTTGTTAATTGCGCAGAGACCTGCAGACGAAGCTCATGCTCATCCCTGCGCCCCAACGGCGGCACACCGATAAACCCGAACAACCCGAAAGGCCCCCCTTCGTTCGGAGAGGCATCGTGAATCTCGACCATCGGGCCGAACCGGCTTGACGCGTCACCGGACAATCCGGCGTGTCTCCAGAAAGGCGTGTCATACACCGCAAGCGCCTTGGCCTGCCCGGCCATCCACGTGTTGACCCCCTGCATCGCCTGCAACGTCGGGGCTGGCAACGATGGCGTGAAGCGTACCTGCGCAGCCAGCCTTGGCGGCAAGGCAAAAACCGCCGCTGAGGCAACCGTGCTTTCCCCGGACGCAAACGTGGCGGTTAGCTGGGATCCGTTATTTTCCAGCGCGGTCACATGGGTGCCCAGACGGTACCGTTCCTTTGGCAAATGCCCTGACAAGGCACGGATCAACGACTGCATACCACCCTTGAAGCGCCATGAGCCTTCCATTGAAGAAAAGCCGCGACCGCGTTGCACCTGTCCGTGCTGGTTCTCGAACAACAGATCGCCGTCGGCATATTGATCGAACACTTTCAGATCAAAGCGCCGTGCCAGGCTGGCAATGCGCGGCTGCCCCGGCCAAAACCACGCCGGACCCATATCAAAGTAGCCACCCCCATGGGTTTCGGTCATGATGCGCCCACCAAACCGGTTGCGCCCGTCGACAAGAAGATAGTCCAGACCCGCCGTTTCCAGTGCGTCAGCCAAAGCGAGGCCAGACAACCCCCCGCCGATAATCAGGGTACGCATTTCAATAGCCTTTGTGTTGGAGTGACAGGTGTCGGAACCCGTCAGCTAGGATCAATCGAGCCTATAGTCAAACCCGGGTGCCATGATCAGCATCACCGGGCAGAGTTCGGATTAATCGACAGTTTGCAAGACTGTCGTCCGACAAGGTAATCCTCACGCCCTACGCACCGACACTTGGACGGTCTGCGTAACGGGACGGCGTGGGATCCTTGGGCAATCGCGCGCTTGTGCCTGAATACATCGCGGGCACTGGAAACAATCCGCTTGTATGATCTGACGCACACTCTGTGCTCATTGATTGAAATAGTTATTTAACAGTCAGGTATGGCATATATCCCGATCCAACTGTTTCGGAAAATTAAACTTAATCTCGCCCTAAATCCGCCTCTATCACGGCGCAGGTTGAATCAGCAGATACAAATACTTTGAGTAGCAAAATGATTAAAGTCGCCCACACCATCCATACGGACCATGATCTGGGTCTGGTCATATTAGCGGCGTTTCTATGCGCCTTTGGCAGCTGGGTCGTGTCCCGACTTTACCAGCACGCTCTAGAAAGACCAAACAATCAGGCGATAGTCTGGTATGGTATGACCGGCATCACTGCGGGGATCGCCATCTGGTGCACTCATTTTATCGCAATATTGGCATATCAACCAAGTGCTCCGGTCAGATTTGACCTGTCGCTGACGTTCGATTCATTGGTGATGGCAATTCTGGGGGCCATTCTAGGCATCATGATTGCCGGAATGATCAAGACCCGCATTGCGATCGTGATCGGCGGGGCGATCTTTGGCCTTGCGGTTGTTGCCATGCATTACACCGGAATGATTGCCTATCGCGTTCAAGGTGCAGTGTCATGGGACACCACCTATCTTGTCGCCTCTGGTGTCATTGCCGTCGTTCTTGCAACGACCGCATTGAGTTTTGGCATGCGAAAAACCAAACGCAGCGGGCTGAAGATGACGGCAGCCCTCACCCTTGGGATTGTCGGGCTTCATTTCACCGGTATGGCCGCGTATAACGTCGCGTCAATCGGGATCGACCCCGACTATTCCAACCCCCAGGAATACGCATTGCTAGCTTTGGTAATTGCCGGAACCGCAGGCATGATCGTGATGGGGGGATTGTTCACATATTTCATCGAAAAACGCACCCGCATGGAAAGCATCGAAGAACTACGTCAGGCACGTGACGCCGCAGAAAGCGCCAGCCGCGCGAAATCCGAATTCATGAGCGTTCTCAGTCATGAACTGCGCACCCCTCTGACAATCGTAATCGGCTATGCCAGTTTTCTGTCCAAGCTCAAAAGCAACACCACCAGTAAACTGAAACCCGGCGAACCGATCACCGAGGCCCATTTCAATTCCCTTGGCGATCAAACCGAGCTTTATGGTCAGCGGGTCAAATCCGCCGGCGGGCATCTGCTGACAATCATCAATGATATCCTAGATTACACCAGCATCGAACTGAACGATATCAAACTGAGCAAGGCCGCATTTTCCACACGCGATCTGCTGCTGGAAGTCGCTGAACAGTTTCAGGGCCTGTCCGGGGAAAAGTCCATAACCCTTTCCACCGAGTCTGACGACATGGCGGTCATGGCTGACCGTGCGCGGTGCCTGCAAATTCTGATCAACCTTGTTGGAAACGCGCTTAAATTTTCAAAGGCCGACCATATCTATCTGCGCGCCCGTGCGCAGGGCACCGGCTTTCGCTTTGAGGTGGAAGACAACGGGCGCGGGATAGACAAGAAAGATCTCACCCGGATTTTCCAGGCCTTTACGCAAATCGAAAACGCCGACAACCGGTCCGAGGGCGGGACGGGACTGGGCCTTGCGATCTGTAAGAAGCTATCAATCGCACATGGTGGTGACATCACTGTGGAAAGTATCGTCGGGACAGGTACAAAGTTTACGGTGTTCTTCCCATTCAGCCTCGACGCGCCGACCTCCAAACAGCTCGCGCAAGCAGCCTAGGGCAAGCCAAACCGCCCCGTATGACGGGCGACCCACGTCCCCGGCGTAATTGACGGTCGCGTTTGCTTGCCTTGGTATTAGACCAATGCTGACGGTACATATCCGAAAGCTTCACGCCCCCCGGTATCCCCGCTGCAAAACGCCCAAGCACGGCTGGCCGCCGCACCACCGCGCCATGCCACGTCAGCAGTCGCCTGGTGCGTAGCTGAACTCAGATATACCCGGCTACGATTTGAAGCACCCTATAGGCGGTGGCGGCGTCGTGCTGAATAACTGACATGAATTCATCCTGACCGATATTGAGACAGACCAGATTGTCGCTTGCTCGCATATGCAGCGCACGGGGCTCTTGCCGGATCAAACCCAATTCGCCGACAAGTGAGCCAGCCCCGACGTTGGTAACCAAAACTTCGGTGCCGTCGTCACCTGCACGCAGCAAATCTGCCGACCCCTCCACAATCAGGAAAACACCGCTGTCGGGTGCATCGCCGGCATGAAAAATATATTCGCCGGGTGCTGCTTTGTACCAACGCGCACCGAAAGCCAGAAGGCGTTGCTGTTTACGTCCGAGACTGGAAAACAGTTTGGACGTGCTCAGCGCTTGTATCTTGAGATCAAGCTCGGCTTTACCCGCGCCGCCCTGCTCGCTGGGGGTCTCGTCCGTGTCGTCCACAAGCATGCCATGATATAGCCGTACCTGCTTGTCGCAGGCCTCATCGCCAAGGTCGCTCGCGCTCAGCACAAGAATGGTTGCTTCGGGTAACAGCGTGCGCAGGCGTTGCGGCAAGGCTTTGCGCACATCCTGATCAAAGCTTGCCAACGGCTCATCCATGATCACCATATCAGGTCGTTTTATGGTCGCGCGACACAGGGACAGTATTTCGCTTAACTGCGCTGGCAGGTTAGAGCTTTTGCGCGATACCGGCAGTTCCAGGATCAAGTCCAAAACCGCAGTCTTGCAAGTCTCTTCAAGGACCTCGCCCACCACATCCTTGAGGTGCTGTGCCTCGCCCGGTGTTCGCGGCACCGCCCGACCGAACATCGCGTTTTCCTGTATGGTCAACCCCGGAATGGACGTGTCAACCGCAAGTGGCGTTACCACATCGGCCAGACTCGCCTGAAGTGCTGGTGCATGCGCGGCCCGCATGTTCATGATCACCGCGACAACGTCATCGTCGAACGCGACACCCAGCTTTTCCGATGAAATGGCGAAAAGCACCGCCAACAGATGCGACTTGTCCTGCGTGGTTAATTTCGCTGCGGGATCCGACCGCGCCAGCAGGTCTGCCACATGATGATAACTTGCCTCTTCAAGATCAAGCTTGCGGAACAACGGGTGATTGCTGCCGTCGTCGCCGAAAATATTCAGCAGGATTTCCACGATCGAAAAGGCTGTATCAAACAGCGCCTTTTCGAGATGCAGCTCGTCCAGTAGCGCCTGAAAATCGCTTTGTTCGGCTATCTTTTCGGCATTCGGCGTTTCATGGGCAATGGCGAAAAGAACGTTTTCAGCCACCGATAACGCCGGGTTATATGTGTCAGCGGCGAAGAACCGTGCATTTTGCGAAAGCCCCTCGGCCTCGATCCGGGCTGCAACACGCGCGCGCATGGCGGGGAGCGCCTTGGCAAGCGGGGTGTCAAGATCGTCAGGCAGTCGTAGGGTCAGGCCGCGGGCGAAAAGCGCGTCCGACAGGTCAAGCGTGGTAATGAATTCCAACCACCAGTCGCGCAGTCTGCCTTTGTTTTCCTGCAAATGCTGCTCTGTTTCCGTCAACAAGAATGGCTTGTCTGCGTCGGGCAGGCGGTATAGCGGCAACATCAGGTTATCAAGAAATGTTCCGTCAAACACCACAGGGCGCGAATTGGCAAATCCAAGCCGTTGAAAAATAGTCTTTTGGTGCAAGCCTGCCAAATCGTGCTGCGCGATCCGCACTGACCCGAAGGTTGGTTTCAGCTCACGCATCAACATATAGGCCAACGCGCGGCGATCTTCTTCGGAAGCGGCGACAACCAAGGTCGTCTGCCCCTTGCTGATGACCAGATCGGCCTCAGACAGCACCAGTTCACCGGTCGAGTTGCGCAGGTTCAATCCGCTCAGCTCGATATCACCCGTCAGGACTGGACCGTCCTGGGGATCGCCTTCAAAGAGGTTGTTTTCAACCATCCCGGACGGGCTGAAGCGGTCGGATATCATCTCCCAACGCAATCCCAGTTCCTGCGATGTGGTATAATACGCCAGCAATTCCTTCCAAGGGGCCGAAAGATCCTTGAACGCGGCCAGCGCTGCGACCAACGCCCCGATTGTGACGTCCCCTCTGATGACCAGATACCCGCCGACAGAATAGAAAAAGAACGGTGTAAGCTGCGAAATGAAGTTGTTGGCGAACTTCATGAAAAATTTCTTTTGGTAAATCTGGAAACGGATCGCGACCAGATTTCCCAGCCTGTCATTGATCAACGACATCAGATAGCCCCAGCCGCCGTTGGTCCGCAGGGTCGTGGCACCAGCGGCACTGGTTCCGATATCGCCTGCCAGTGCGCGCACGTGAACCACACGCTTCTTGTTCAACAGGTTCACACGTCTTTGCAACTTTGGAATAAGCCAGCCCTGAAGCGGGATGAACGCGACCGCCGCCAACCCGAACGCCCAGCTTTGCGAAAACAGGAACGCCAGGATGGTCAGCATTTGCCCGGCTTGCAGAACCGGCTGAGAAATCGCGTCGCCCATCAGACCGCCCATGGGTTCGGTCTCACCCATGACCATGGACACCAGCTCACCCTCGCTGGTGCGGTCCAGGTAATCTGATGGAAAACGGATGATCCGCCCGATCAACGTATACCTGAGCCGGCGCAGCAAGTCTTCGGCCATCAAACCTTTCATCGTGTTGACGCGCATTTTCAACAGGCCGTGCACGGTGACCGTTACCAAAAACAGTACGCTCAACAGCATCAGAAAAGGGATTTGGTCAATCTGCCAGCCGAAAACCGTCACCGAGCCGCTCGGCGCCTCGATTGCATCGTTGATGATCCGTTTGGGCAGTTCCAGCGACAGATACAAAAGCGGAAAGAGCGCGAGGGTAAAGATGAGTAGCTTGATCTGCTCGCGTCGGGAATACTTCCAGATGAACTTGAATAGTGAACTTTCCAACCGGGCATTCCCCTTTGCCAAACACAAGGCGTCGCCGGTACGGACTGTTTCACACCCTACTTTTCCATTGATAGGCCGACACATTATCATGAGCCAAGTCTTTTTATGTACCTTGGCCGACATCGCGATCATCATGCTGCATTCTTGACAAAATGCCGACCACCCCGAGAATGAACGTACTGAGCACGTCCGATTTCGAATGCCTCCCAGAGGTGCAGGAGCTTTCATGCCGAAAAAGACCATCTGGGTGACGGGGCTTTGCGTTTTGCTGGTGATGCTGACGCTCGCCGCCTTTGCCCCGTCTATCGTGGGACAACTGCGCAATGTTGTTTTCGACAGTTACCAACGCGTATTCCCGCGTGAGCCTGATCCGAATGTGCCGGTACATGTCGTCGATATCGATGAAGCATCCATACGGTTGTTAGGCCAGTGGCCCTGGCCGCGGAGTTATCTGGCCACGCTTACCGACAGATTGTTCACGCTCGGGGCGGTTGCTGTGGGGTTCGATGTTCTGTTGACAGAGCCGGATCGCACATCGCCCGGTGCGATCTTGCAAAGTTGGCAAAGGTTTTCCCAACAAGACATCACCCTGCCCGCCGCTTTGTTGGCGCAGGATCACGATAACAGCCTGGCCGAGGCGTTTTTGTCGAGACCCGTGGTCATTGCCGTTTCCGGTGCAGTGGATGGCGACGTACCGCAACCCAAGGCAGGCATATCTTTCACCGGCGCAAGGCCCGACAGCGCTATCACCTCGTTTCCGGGCGCGCTTTCCCCCCTGCCCGAATTGACCCAGGCCGCCGCGGGTATCGGCGCGATAAGCTTGTCAGCCGGAGACGACGGCGTGTCGCGGACCGTGCCGATGGTTGTACGCATGGGGGATACCCTGATGCCCTCGTTTACTGCCGAATTGCTCAGACTGGCACAGGGTGCGGGCAGTCACATCCTGCGCACCACGCAAGCCTCCGGAGAGATGTCGGGTGGGGCCGTGCGCGTGGTCGAAATGCGCACCGGTGGTGCCACCTATCCGCTTGACGGAAACGGGCACTTCCGCCTGCATGTTGCTCCGACCGGGCCACGTGGCATGACCCCGGCGCATTCTTTGCTGGGACCCGACCTGCCCGCCGCGTCGCACCCCGAAATCGCGAACCGCATCATCCTTGTCGGTTCAAGTGCGCAGGGGTTGTTCGATCTGCGGTCCACCGCATTGGGTGAAAAAGTGCCCGGTGTCATGCTTCAGGCCGGCGTTCTCGAGCAGATAATAACGCAGTCTTTTCTGACCCGACCCGATTGGATGCCGGGGCTGGAGCTTGTCACCATTGCGCTCGTCGGCTTGCTGATTACGTTTCTTTGCACGTGGGAAAGCCCGATGGCTGCATTCGCCGGCACCGTCGTTATTTCCGCCGCTGGCATCCTTGCGGGGTGGCTGGCATTCGACCGTGCGGGGATTTTGTATGATCCGTCGATGATGATCCTGACGGCAATAGCGATCCTGCTACCCGGCAGCACCCTTGGCCTGATCGGCAAAGAACGTTTGCGACAAAGTATTCGCAGCCGCTTTGCATACTTCGTCCCTGACGCACTGGTCACACAGATAGCCGCCGACCCCGACGATGCCCTTACCCCGCGCGGAGCCGCGCGTGAAATAACGGTGATGTTCATTGACATGCGTCGCTTCTCTACGGTGACAGAAAGGATGACGCCCGAAGAGATCGTGCATTTTCTCAACCGCTATCTCGGGACCGTCTCGGATGCATTGACCGCCGAGGGCGCGACGATCGATAAATACATCGGGGACGCCGTGATGGCGTTTTGGAACGCGCCCATCAATCAACCCGACCATCGGGCGCGCAGCCTCAGGGCAATCTCTCGCGTCGAACAATCCATCGCTGCGGCAAACGATATGCTCGCCGCCGACGGCCTGCCCCTGATCGGGATCGGAATTGGCGTGAATACCGGCCCGGCATACGTGGGGCTGATGGGGTCGCGGGACCGGCTTAGCTATACATGTGTGGGCGACAACGTCACACAGGCGGCACGCTTTGAAGGGTTGACCCGCATTTACGGTACCAACAACTGCGTCGGCGCACCAAGCATTCATGACCTGCCCGAGGATATTCGCGCAGTAGAACTTGACCGCGTGGTCGTCAAAGGCAAGACCGAGCCGGTCGCGCTGCATTGTGTCTATCACGCCCACGACCAGGCGTTTTCGTCCGCCGCCGCGGTTTTTTGTAAGGCGCGCTCGGCGTACCTGGCCCAGGAATGGGATCACGCGCTTTCGGTGTTGGATCAGCTTTCGGGCATGGCCGTCGACGGACTTGATACCCTACTGCTTGCACAACTCTATCGCGATCGCATCACGGCGCTGCGTAACAGCCCCCTCCCAAAGAGCTGGGACGGAACCTTTGTCAGTACCGCGAAACGCTAGACAAAGCTGCTTGGGTGACCCCGGTGTGCGATTTGCCGGGACCGTGTGACCTGAAGGCCGTTTACTCTATGATGCCGCTCTCGGTGAAACCGCTGATCCCGCGATAGCTGTCATTTCGCCCAAACGCATTGACATCGGCTGCCCCCATATGCCGGCCTCGGGTTGAAACCGGAGATCTGTTCGGCGGTGTCGCGGCTATCACGCCTGCGGTCGCCCCGCCGCGCGATGCCAGCTGGCTGGGTGCCTGACCGTCAATTCTGGTTAACATGCTGGCGATCAATTCCGCCGATGCGCTCCCGGCGTAGCCGTCTTCGGTCAGCACCGCGCCTTGCCGGCTTGAACATGTCTCCTGCCCACCGGAGGAAATGCACATCCGGTCCCCCATCAGGAACACGGCAACGGTGCGTCCTCCGATAAAGCTCACCAAGGCTGAAGAACCGCGGATGCCCAATGTCGCGGTCGGGGTCTTGATAATCGCTTCCTGCGCTTCGCTTGTCGTACCGCCGACGAAGCGCAATGCGCCCGTTGTCAACTGCATCGCAAAGCCTGAGCTTCCGCCGCTTGGATCATAGATAAACCGATCAAGGACGATCTGGCTTGAGGGGGCCACCGAAAGGGTGGTTTCATCAAGAAACAGCAATTGGCCACGCTCGTCGGAACCGGTGTTGATCCTATCGTCGGCAACGACATCCGCACCATCGGTCAGACGTCGTTCCGATTGGCCGGGTGCCGTGGCTCGCATTGCCCGTTCGATGCTGGCAGCGACGCCAATTTGCTGGGCTTGTACCTGTGTAGCTGCAAGCGCCATCCAGGCTGTTGCCGCAAAGATTCCTAGATTGCGCATGGCTAAAACTCCATCCCCACTGTCATGCTGAACAACGGTTCGGACTTCTCAAAGCCTATGACGTTGCTTTTCCGATCATAGAATTGCACCTCACCGTTAATATAGACGGTCTCGGTGACATACGCCTGCAACGCCGCCCCTACCCGCTTGACCTTGTCCTCGCGGCCTGATGTGAAACTATCGGTTTCAGTCTGCACGAAACCGGAAACTTTCCAGTCATGACCTGCGAAACTCGGGCGCAGGCGCTTCTGGAAATCGACCCGCACGGCGCGGAAGTCGCTTTCTATCAGCGGGTCCGCGATATCTACGTTTTGACTGATGACAGAGCCGCGCACCGACGCATCGCGACCCGGAAACCAGATCAACCCCAGTTGCCCGTCAACATAGTTGCCGTCGACGGTCGACGCATCATAGCGGCTCCTGCCACCCTCAAGATTTGCAAACGCGGACCAGCTTTGTGTCAGCGGAGCCTCGAGGCTCAGACCGAACCCCAAGGCGTCACGGTCGAATGCGATCTTGTTGTCATGGGTGCTGCGTACCGCCAGATACGGACGCAGGACCGGACCGTATTGCGTGCCTGCCAGACGAAGCGAAGGCCCATAAGTAAACGCTATCGACCGTTGACCGGTGGTCGTGGAGGATCCGAAATCAAGGTAATCCGCGCGTAACGTCGTGATAAAAACCGTACCGCCGGGGCCGTCAGGGTCGTACCTGTGTACCAAACCCATGGATGCCGTGGCCCCGACCTTTCCGTTATCCCCGAGCACTGCAAAACCTGCTTGGGCGAAACCGGAGAAGGATGATGTCGCGGTCCGATCCTGGGCCTCCTCGGCATAGCGCGCCATCTGTCTTTGTTGGTCTGGCGTCAACGCATCACTGCCTTGCAGGATGTTAAGGTGATACAGCGCCACCTCGTTTGCCCCCAGTGCAAAATAGGCCGCCGCAAGTTCCGAGCGCGCCTCGACCGATGCAGGGTCGCGATCCACAAGCCGTTCCAGTGTCGCCACCGCGGCTTCGAAATCCTGATCCTTCACCGCCTGCCGAGCGTATTGCAGCATCAGGTCGGTATTGGCAGGTTGGCGCAGCATCGCTTGGAACAAACTCTGACGCTCCGCCGAAGTTTCGGCGATCGATGGTACGGTGCCCAACCCGGAAAACAGGGCTGCAACGACAAGGATACGGGAAAGGATCATCAGAAACACCTTGGTCAAATAAATAGCTGGAGCGTATGTCGCGGCGGGACCCCGCTCCTGCTGACCAAGTTGGACCACCCAGCCCCATTCGATAAAGGTTATTTTAACTGTTCCCTCTCCTTCAACTTCACTGTTGCCCTTATGCAACAACGTGAAACACAGCTGTTTGACAAGGCAAAACGGGTTCAGTCGTAGGGCCCACCGTACCTTTCCTGCCCCTTCTCAAGTGGTACTTTCGCGCCTTTCAATATCGTTTTAATACCGTTGCATCCGTCCCATCGCATTGGTGAATCTCAGGGTCTGTGCCCCGCTTGATCACCGATCCGCGACATGTCCTCTGCATCAACAAAATGTGTATTGCGGCGCAACGGGTTAAGCGACATAGCCCGCGATATGTGGATCAAACTGCGCCTATTCCTGATGAGTTTGCTGGTCGGCGCAATGTTTGCGCAAACGGCCACATCTTTGGTGTCTTCTGCCCAGGCCGCTGCGATGGAGTTGGCGCAGGTCGACAGCGCCTCGGATGTTGAGATGGACGACTGCGCAGATACACCCGATTGCGATGCCCCGTGTCATTTGTCTTCGCAATGCCGCGGCACCGTCGGGCTCGTCGGTCCCGACTGGGCCTTCGTTGATAGTTTCTTGCTGGCCGGATTAGCCTGCGTTTCGCCCGCCGTAACCGTCCAGACCGGACAACGGCGGGGCGACGATCTGCAAAGACCCCCTGAAGCCTGACAGATTAGGTGCAAGATGCACCTTGATAACCGCGATTGCCAACCGCTTGTAACACCGGCGACGCTGCGATCGTGATTAATACACCCATATTATGCAGGCCTGTCATGCCCCTTGAATTTTCGCGTTTATCCGCGGCCATCGCTGCCGCCATCTTTTTGCCTGCCCCGGCTCTTTGGGCCGAGGCCTCCGATTATGCCGTTGAACTGGTCGAAACGACGTATCGCGTCGGCGGCGATGCGGTGCTGACCCTTCGATTGACCGACCTGCGTGACCAGCAAGCCGTGGCGGATGCGATCATCTTTGCGACCCGGCTGGATATGGAGCCTGAGGGCATGGCCATGATGACGTCCCCCTTGGCACCGCTCCCGACGGAGAAATCGGGTGAATACCGGTTTTCTGCGGACCTTTCCATGAAGGGCAGCTGGCAAATGTCTGTCGCAGCCAAGATCCAGGGGGAAGTCGAAACCGTTTCGGCTCGCATCATCCTGGAGGTGCAGGAATGAGCGCGTATAGCAAACTCTTTATGGCCGGAGCCATCGGCGCGGCCGCCGGTTGGGCGGGCTTGTCGGCGGGTGGCAAGGGTTGGACCCCCGCCCGTCTGGGCGATGAAGCCCAGATGTTTCTTGCCGCAATGATAGGCACCGACGCCAAAGCCATGCCCGCGCCGGTGCCCCCGGCATCGGGGTCCGTGATCTATTACCGTCATCCGGATGATACGCCCGCTTGGTCGGCAGGCCCGACCAGCACGGCGGATGGTCGCCCCTATATCGCTGTGCTCGCCAGCCAGGATGTGTCCTTCGAGCCCGTCACCAAAGACAACGCTGCGACTGTGGCGGCTGATACGGGCGAACGCACGATCCTGTATTATCGCCACCCCATGGGCCTTCCCGATACCTCGCCGGTGCCCAAAAAGGATTCGATGAACATGGACTACCTGCCGGTGTATGCCGATGAATCCTCCGACGCGGGTACGGTCACGATCTCGCCGGGAAAGCTGCAACGCACGGGCGTGCGGACCGCCGAGGCAGTGTCGGCACCCATGGTGATGCCGGTGCGGGCACCGGGCATCGTGGAGCTGGATGACCGCAGGATCAGCGTCATATCCTTGCGGGCTGATGCCTTTGTCGAACAAGTCGAGGACGTGACAATCGGTTCGACCGTCACCGCAGGGGCCCCGCTGGCAATGCTCTATTCCCCCGAGATTGCCGCCGCCGCTGCTCTCTATGTCTCGGATCTGCGCAGTGGTGCAGGGCGCGCCAAGGGCAGCCGCCAAAGGCTGGCGAACCTCGGGGTACCGCCTGCGGTGATCGAGGGGATAACCGCGGACAAAAGCCCGCCGGTCAACACCCCGCTGATCGCGCCCCTTTCAGGCGTGGTAATGGAAAGAATGGCTGTGCAGGGAATGATGTCGCCCGCCGGCGCGCCCCTGTTTCGCATCGCCGATACCTCGGTGGTCTGGGTGATGGCCGAGGTGCCTGAATCCTCGCTTGCTGGCCTGTCACGCGGCACGCCGGCCACGATCTCTTTCCCGGCGTTGCCCGGCGAGACCTTTCAAGGCAGCATCAACGAGATTTATCCGGCCGTGGATATGCAAACCAGAACCGCGCGGGTGCGGATCGAATTGCCAAATCAGGACGGGCGGCTCTTGGTCAATATGTTTGCCGATGTCGAAATGGCGTCAGGTGACGCGACCCCGGTGGTGCAGGTACCAAAGACTGCCGTGATCGACACCGGCGACCGTCAGGTCGTGATCCGCGATATGGGTGACGGAAAATTCGCGCCGCAGGATGTGGTGATCGGACGGCAGGGCGACGGCATGGTTGAAATCCGCAAAGGGATCGCAAGCGGCGAACGTATCGTCACAACGTCCACCTTCCTGATTGACGCCGAAAGCAACTTGAACGCGGCGCTCGCGGCTCTGGTGACGCCGGAGGCCACAGAATGATCGGGCGTATCATAACATGGTCGGCGCGCAATCTGATGCTGGTGTTCTTCGCCACTGCATTGATCGTCGGTGCCGGCATCTGGTCGTTGCGCACTTTGCCGATTGACGCCATCCCCGACCTGTCGGATGTGCAGGTTATCGTGTTGACCAACTATCCCGGTCAGGCCCCGCAGGTGGTCGAGGATCAGGTCACCTACCCGCTGACCTCGGCGATGCTCACGGTGCCGCGGTCAAGGGTGGTGCGGGGTTTTTCCTTTTTTGGAATTTCGTTTGTTTACATCATCTTCGAAGACGGGGTGGATCCTTATTGGGCCCGCTCGCGGGTGCTGGAATATCTGAACGCCGCCGCCGCCAACCTGCCCCAGGGTGTCACCCCTGCCCTTGGCCCCGATGCAACGGGTGTGGGCTGGGTCTATCAGTATGCGGTAACCGGCGAAAACCTGTCGTTGGCAGAACTGCGTACCCTGCAGGATTGGGTGGTACGCTTTGGCGTCAGCCGCGCCGAGGGGGTGTCCGAAGTCGCGAGTGTCGGCGGCTTCGTCAAGCAATATTCGGTCACCGTCGATCCGGTTCGGATGCGCGCCCAAGGCATTACCCTGTCGGACATTGGCAAAGCCGTGGCCTCAAGCAACATGGACACCGGCGGCCGCACCGTGGAGCTTTCGGAATTCGAATTCATGGTCCGCGGCCGCGGCTATTTGTCGGGAACCGAAGACATCGGCAACATCACTTTGCGCAGCGTTGCGGGCGTGCCGATCCTGTTGCGCGATGTTGCGCGCATAGAGATCGTCCCAGATGGGCGGCGCGGCATTACAGAACTGAACGGGGAAGGTGAAGTCGCAAGCGGTATCGTGCTGCAACGGGTGGGGGCCAATGCACTGGACGTTATCGAGAACGCCAAGTCCGAGCTGGATGCAATCGCCCAAAGCCTGCCCGAGGGCACCCAAATTGTCCCGGTTTACGACCGTTCGAACCTGATCCTTTCAGCGATCAAGACGCTCAAGACCACATTGCTGGAAGAAAGCCTTGTGGTGGCGGCCGTGACGATCTTGTTTCTGCTTCACATGCGATCGGCATTGGTGGCGATCGTAATGCTTCCCGTGGGCTTGCTGATCGCATTTACCGCGATGAAGACGCTGGGGATCGGGGCCAATATCATGAGCCTTGGCGGTATTGCCATCGCCATCGGAGCGATGATCGATGCCGCCATCGTGATGATCGAAAACGCGCATAAGCACCTTGAACGCGCGGCCCCCGGCAAGCCCCGCATCGAGGTGCTGATCGAAGCGGCGACCGAAGTCGGCCCCGCGTTGTTTTTCAGTCTTCTGATCATCACCGTGTCGTTCCTTCCGATCTTTTCGCTTGAGGGTCAGGAAGGCCGGATGTTTGGCCCGCTGGCCTATACCAAAACATTCTCGATGGCGGCTGCGGCGTTCTTGTCGGTCACATTGGTACCGGCACTGATGGTGGTATTCGTGCGCGGACGGATCATTCCTGAACACAAAAATCCGGTGAACCGCTTTTTGATCGCGGTCTATCGACCGGTTATCACCGGCGTGCTGAAGGCCAAGGCACTGACCATCGTCATAGCGCTGGCCGCTCTTGTCGTCACGATTTGGCCCGCGCGACAATTGGGGTCGGAATTCATGCCGACCCTGAACGAGGGTACCTTGATGTATATGCCAACCACCCTACCCGGCCTGTCGGTGACAAAAGCCGCAGAGCTGATGCAAACGCAAGACCGGATCATCAAGTCCTTTCCCGAGGTTCTGACGGTGTTCGGCAAGGCCGGACGCGCCCTTACCGCGACTGACCCCGCGCCGACGTCCATGTTTGAGACCATCATACAGCTGCGCCCGGAAGAAGAATGGCGCCCGGGCGTCACGACAGAAAGCTTGCGTCAGGAAATGGACGCGGCGCTACAGTTTCCCGGTGTCTCGAACGCTTGGACCATGCCGATCCGTGCGCGGATTGATATGCTTTCCACGGGTATCCGCACGCCGGTGGGGATCAAGGTCTATGGCGACAACCTGACAGAAATGGCGAAAGTCGCCCGAGAGGTGGAAGCAGTCGTGCGCACGGTACCCGGTACCACCAGCGCCTATGCGGAACGGGTGATCGGCGGGTATTACCTGGATATCACCCCGGACCGGGCGGCGTTGGGCCGTTACGGCCTGTCCGTCCAGGATGTGCAGGAAGTCATCGGCATGGCCTTGGGGGCCAAGGCCATCACCCAGACCGTCGAGGGGCGCGAGCGCTACAACGTGGCGGTGCGCTACCCCGCCGCGCTGCGCTCGGACCCCGAGGCGATCGGACGCGAGGTACAGGTCGCCTTGCCCGGTGGCGGCACGATTCCCCTGGGCGACGTCGCCACGATCGAGCGCAAGCGCGGGGCCACGTCGATCCGAACCGAGAACGGGCAGTTGGCGGTCTATATCTTCGTTGACATTGCAGGGCGCGATCTGGGTGGTTTTGTGGCTGACGCGCAGGCGGCGGTGGCGGCTTCGGTCACTCTCCCGCAAGGCTATTCGCTGGGATGGAGCGGCCAGTTCGAGTATCTGGAACGCGCCAAACAGCGGCTTGCTATTGTGGTACCGTTGACCTTGGCGTTGATCTTCCTGCTGCTTTTTCTCAACTTCCGCCGTCTGACAGAAACCTTGATTGTCATGCTTTCGTTACCCTTTGCCCTTGTCGGGGGGATCTGGCTGATGTGGTTCATGGGATTCAACATGTCTGTCGCGGTCGCCGTCGGGTTCATCGCGCTGGCAGGGGTCGCGGCAGAGACGGGTGTAATCATGCTGATCTATCTTGACCACGCCCTGACCGAAGCCAAGGACCGCGCCAAGGGCCGCGATCTCACCCGAGAGGAGCTGTATGCCGCGATCATGGTCGGTGCCGTTGATCGCGTGAGACCCAAAATGATGACCGTTGTGGCAATCATGGCAGGTCTGATGCCGATCCTTTGGGCTCACGGCACCGGCTCCGAGATCATGCAGCGGATTGCTGTGCCCATGATTGGAGGGATGATTTCCTCAACGCTGCTGACGCTGATCGTAATCCCCGCCGTTTACGGTGTTATCAAAGGTTGGCGTCTGCAAAGCGCACACATGAATCACCCGGTTGCGCCGAAAGCCGTGTGATACGGTGACTTAGCGCGCTTCGAGGAGGATACTGCAAAAAACAGGCGGCGGCGAAGGGCGTGGTTACAGCCTTCGCCGCTCTGTAAACTTGCTCCGGTACCACCACCTTTCCAAAAAATTGTGGTTTTATTGATCGAGAACAAAGTCGAGATTCTTCCTGCGCGTATTGTGCAAGAACTTCACCCCAAGCGAAGGAGGAATAGCTACTCGTTAAACCCTCGGCATAGAATGTGACGCATATGCAGACCGGGTACCGGTCTTGATCCCTTCGCCGATTGCCCCCGGATGCACCGCAATAACCTGCACGAAGCGGCTCCACGCCCAGCCAGAGAACCAATTCGCCGCCGACGGCCCTTCGCAGGGCACAGCGGTTTCCAGGCATGAGGTTCCGCCGAACCATCTCGGCGTGAAATACCACGGTCCGCGCGACCGCCGAGTGCTGCCCCAGCCCAATCCGGCAGTCTTTCTGCCGTTCGTTACCACAAGGAAGGAGTTCCAAATGCAAGCTCAAGACATCATGACCAGAAACGTCATATCCGCCAATGTCGATGTGACCGTGGAAGAAATCGCCGCACTTATGATGGAAAACCACATCAGTGGCGTGCCCATACTGGACGAAGACGGGGCAGTAACCGGCCTCATCAGCGAAGGCGATTTGATGCGACGGGTAGAAGGATCGGGCTCTGCCCCCAAATCCTGGTGGCTTTCGCTGTTTTCGTGGTCCGAAAGCACCGCGCGGGATTTCATCAAGATGCGGAGTCACCGCGCCAAGGACATCATGACGCGCAACGTTCATGTCGTAGCTCCCGATACGCCCGTCGCTGATATTGCACGGCTGTTGGAGAAAAAGCGCATCAAGCGCGTGCCAGTCGTCGAAAATGACAGGGTTGTCGGTATCGTTAGTCGGGGCAACCTGATGCAAGCCCTAGCAAGCATTCCCAAGGTGACGCTTGACCCATCGATATCCAACCGTGAAAAGCGCGAGGTCGTGATGGGCGCGCTGGCGCAGGTACCGGGGCTGAACCCGGCGCACCTGAATGTCGTGGTCGAGGGCGATCGCGTCGATGTCTGGGGGCTTGCCGACTCGGATGCTGTGGAAAAGGCCGCTTCGGTCGCTCTCGACAATATTGATGGTCTCGGTGAAGTGTCCGTCAACCTGGGACGCATACCGAACTATGTCTGGGGAATTTAGCGCCTGCTGTGACAAAGGCGTCTGGATCATCATCAACCAAGGCTTTGAGGCAGCAACCCTGCCGGCATTTGATCCAGACGCCTTGCGTCACATATCTGCGCGCCAAGATGCGAAACAATGTACATCCGTCGCCGAACCGCTCGCGACATCGTAGAACCTCGGCGACCCGGATGCGTTCAGCACCTAGGAAGCGACGACAAATCAAGGAGAAACGCGCGAAAGTTGGTGATGGCCTGAGGTGCGGCATATCATGGCGGTGTTCAGACGCCGTCAATTCTCTGGTGAGAAAAGGATATGCCACATGTCAGAGACTACCATCACCTAACTGCCCGATCCATCGGGTTTTTCATCCGACCCATTCACGGACGTTCTACGCGATGGCGCGCGCAAGCTGATCGAACAGGCGATCCATGCCGAGCTGGCCGCACTGATGAACGCCTTTTCCAAAGAAAAGCTCGAAGATGGTCGTGCCCGCCTGGTGCACCATGGACACTTACCCGAACGCGAGGTGATGACCGGCATTGGTCCAGTGCCGGTGAAAGTGCCGCGCGTGCGGGATCGGGGCGTTGGCGAAGACAAGATCACCTTCACGCCCAGCATCCTGCCGCGCTATCTTCGCAAAGCGAAATCGGTCGAAGAACTGCTGCCGTGGCTTTACCTCAAGGGTGTGTCCACGGGCGATTTCACCGAGGCCTTGGAGGCGCTGCTGGGCCCGTCTGCCACGGGCCTGTCCGCAAAGACCGTCACGCGACTGAAGGCCGACTGGTGGCAAGACTATGAGGCTTGGCAGAAACGCGACCTTGGCAGCCGGCGGTTTCTCTACATCTGGGCCGACGGAGTCTACTCCAAACCGCGGATGGCTGAAGAAAAGCAATGTGTTCTGGTGATCGTCGGGGCGGATGAATATGGCCGTAAGGAGCTGCTGGCGATGACCGACGGTTTCCGCGAGAGCACGCAAAGCTGGCGTGAGGTGCTGCTCGATCTCAAGCGGCGCGGCCTGAAACAGGACCCCAAGCTGGCCATAGGCGACGGCGCTTTGGGGTTTTGGACGGCCTTGCGCGAGGTGTTCGCTACGACGCGGGAGCAGCGTTGCTGGGTCCACAAAACCATGAACGTGCTGAACGCGATGCCGAAATCCATCCAGGCCAAGGCCAAAGGTCATCTGCACGACATTTGGCAGGCTGAGACAAAAGCCAAGGCGAACGCCGCCTTCGACTTCTTCGTCGAAACCTGCGGCGTGAAATGGGATAAGGCGGTCGCCAAGCTGGTCAAGGACAGGGACGCGCTGCTGACCTTCTATGACTATCCGGCGGAACACTGGAAACACATTCGGACGTCAAACTCAATCGAAAGCACATTCGCCACCGTCCGGCATCGTACAAAACGCACCAAGGGATGCCTCAGCCGCAAGACCGGTCTGGCCATGGCATTCAAGCTGATGATGTCGGCGCAGAAAAAATGGCGAAAGCTCGACGGGCAAAATCGCCTGCCCGAGATCATCCAAGGGATTGAGTTCCGAGACGGGATCCGCCAACTTCAAACCGCCGCCTGATCAGGCGTCACCAACTTTTGCCAATATCTCCAAATCAAGTCGACAACGCCAGCGCGTTCTGGTCCCTGGCGACGCACGCGCCGGTGTTCAAAAGGCACGGAAGGAATGGACCGACGCAACGAGCAAGCGGCGCAAGAGGGACCAATTGTCGTCGTCCGCTTCGATGTTTTCACGTCACTGCAAAAGAATTATCGTAATAGTCTGTTGTATTGGCGGAGGAGGTGGGATTCGAACCCACGGTACGCTCTCACGCACGCCGGTTTTCAAGACCGGTGCATTCGACCACTCTGCCACTCCTCCGCAGCAGGGACCGCATAGAGGGGTCTTGGCGATTCTGCAAACATCGAAATCGTATGGTGGCAACAAAGTCGAATGGGGAAATTTGCCTATCGTGAAGTGCTGGTCTTTTCACCGCAGCCTGCCCGCGTTACTGTGTGGGCAAGACCCCGCCAATGGGGCAATAAACATGCCGTATAAGCGGCGCAAAGCTCTGGGTGGAACGCCGGGCTTGCAGGCAAGGACGACTGATCATGAACAGGCTAACGCTTCCCCTTCCCCACACAAGCCGGACCATAGGCGTATTGGTCGCGCTGACGGTGCTTGTGGGGTGCGAGGGCATCGGACCACTGGGACTGGGACAGGGAAATTCCGCGTCCGGCCAGACAGAGTCGACCAAGCTGGTCGAACGCGATGTCGAAGCACCAGATGTATTTTCGGTGACCGACAAGGGGTTATGGGACGGTCGCCCCAGCCTGGGCGGCGTTTGGGTTGCGCATCCTGATGTCACAGAACCTGAAAGGGTGATCATCCGTAACGAAGCAAACGGCAAGTTCGTTATCGGTGCGTTGTTCCGTCGCGAACGCGATCTGCCCGGCCCCAAGTTGCAAATTTCGTCCGACGCGGCCGCCGCGCTGAACATTCTTGCCGGGGCACCCGCGCCGTTGAATGTGACCGCTCTGCGCCGCGAAGAAGTTGACGCACCTGTTCAGGATTCTGCACCTGATGCAACCATCAAGACACCTTCGGCGGTGACTGAAACAGCGCTGGCACCTGTTGTTGCGTCGCCCCCGGCGACACCTGCTGCCGAACCCGCATCCGCTGCTGAGGTAGCCGTAAGCGCCCCGCCGGCCCCAAAAGCCGCCGCTTTACCCGCCGCTACATCGAATCCCACGTCGACGCTGGCCAAGCCTTACGTACAGATTGGTATTTTCAGCATCGAAGCCAATGCCAACCGTGCCGCCAATCAGATGCGCAGCGCCGGCATGGTCCCGTCGGTCAAGCGCAGCGAGATCAACGGCAAGGCGTTCTGGCGCGTGGTTGTCGGGCCGGCAGCGACAAACTCAGAGCTGAATTCGTTGCTCAAATCCATCAAAACCGAAGGGTATTCGGACGCCTACGCGGTATCCAGCTAACCCAATCTAAAGAGGAACCCGCCCATGATCCGCCTATTTGCAGCATTCTTGGCAACAATCCTGCTTTCCGTGCCTGCCGATGCATTCGAAACTCAGGCGAAAGCGGCTTACGTCATCGACCAGACGACCGGAACCGTGTTGATGACCAAGAACGCGGACGAGCCTTTGCCCCCTGCCTCGATGTCAAAGCTTATGACGTTATACATGGCATTCGAGGCCGTCGAACGTGGGAAAAGCAATGGTGGTCTTGACCTGACCGAAGAATTACCGGTCTCGCAACACGCGATGTCCTATGGCGGGTCGACGATGTTTCTTGATACGACAGACCGCGTCAAGGTCGAAGACCTGTTGCGCGGCATCATCGTGCTATCGGGCAACGACGCCTGCGTTGTGATCGCCGAGGCCTTGAGCCCCGATGGTACCGAAGCCGGTTTTGCCAGGCTGATGACCCAGCGTGCACAGCAAATGGGCATGACGAATTCGACATTTGCGAACTCGAACGGGTGGCCCGCCGCCGGACATCGCATGTCGGTACGCGATCTTGGGTTGCTGGCAATGCGTCTGATTACGGATTATCCGCAATACTACCCGATGTTTGCGCAACAGGAATTCCTCTTTGATGGCCGTGCCCCGCAGAACAAGTCAAATCGTAACCCGTTGTTGGGCTTGGGGATTGGCGCAGACGGGTTGAAAACCGGCCACACTCAGGAAGCAGGCTATGGGCTTGTCGGGTCTGCCAAACAAGGCGACCGCCGGGTGATTTTCGTTCTGTCCGGGCTCGACAGCACCGCGGCGCGGGCACAGGAATCCGAGGCTATCGTGAACTGGGCGTTCCGGCAATTCTCTCAGCGGTCGATGGGGGACAAGGGTACCTTGATCGCCGAAGCCCCCGTCGTGCTTGGTGCGCAGGGCACTGTTGGGATGGAGCTGGAGAACGATCTTTCGGTGCTTGTCCCGGTTTCTGGCGGTAGCGATGTGTCGGCTGAAGTCGTCTATACAGGCCCATTGCGCGCGCCCATCACCAAAGGGCAGAGCGTGGGTGAACTGGTCCTGACCCGTGGCGATTTACCCGAGGTGCGCGTCCCGCTTGTGGCAAAAGACAGTGTTGCCGCCGGTGGCTTCCTGGTCAAACTCGAAGCCGCAGCACGCCATCTTCTGACCCGGCTGAACGAAGGACCCGAGGCCGCTTCGTGATCTGCAAGGGTTTCTTCATCAGCTTCGAGGGCATTGACGGATCCGGCAAGTCCACGCAGACGAAACTGCTTAGGGACCAGCTTGAGGCGGCCGGTCATGACGTTGTTCTAACCCGTGAACCCGGCGGGTCACCCGGAGCCGAGGAAATCCGGGCATTGGTGTTGCAGGGTGACCCCGACAGATGGTCGGCGCACACCGAAATCTTGTTGTTCACCGCCGCCCGGCGCGACCACCTGGAGCGGACTATTCAACCCGCTTTGGCCAGCGGGAAGATCGTGATATGCGACAGGTTCGCGGATTCCACCCGTATGTATCAGGGTCTCAGCCGGGGTGATCTGCGCGATTGTGTGGACCGTTTGCACAAGTTGATGATCGGGGTCGAGCCTGATTTGACCGTGTTGATCGACATGGATCCGACCGAAGGCCTGAGCCGCGCGCTTGCGCGAAACACGGTCGAAGAAAGGTTCGAGGATTTCGGCGAAGATCTACAGGTCGCCATGCGCGCCGGATTCCTGTCGCTGGCGCAAGAGTTTCCGGACCGGTTTGTCGTGATCGACGGATCCGGCCCAATCGACAGTGTCGCCGCAGATATCTTCAGCCAGATCCAGGCCCGTATCGCCCAGACAGGTCGGACCGGGGCCGATCCCCACGCATGTTCGGCGCAATGACGTGTTTCGGCATCGCCAAGGCTCTTTTACTGACGCGGCAATCTGCTAGACCGCTCTCATGACTGACGATCTGTATCAACCCGACCGTATAGACGGGGCGCGGCACCCGCGCGACACCGCGAGGCTGATTGGCCAGGAAGCGGCAGAGGCGGCATTTCTCGATGCTTTCAATTCCGGCAAACTGCATCATGGCTGGTTGCTGACCGGGCCGCGCGGTGTCGGCAAGGCAACGCTGGCGTGGCGACTAGCGCGTTTCCTGCTGGCGACGCCTGATCCCGATGACGGCGGCATGTTTGCTTCCGTTGCTCCCTCGACCCTAGATATAGACCCTGAACATCCGGTGGCCCGGCGGATCTCGGCCGGGGGCGAAGGTGCCCTGAAGGTCGTCACCCGTTCAGTCGATGAAAAAACCAAACGGTTGCGCAAGCAGATCGTGGTGGATGACATACGCAAGCTTAACGGATTTTTCCAGATGTCGGCTGCCGACGGGGGGCGGCGCGTGGTCATCGTTGACGACGCCGACCTGATGAACCCGAATGCCGCCAACGCCTTGCTGAAAATGCTCGAAGAGCCTCCGGCGCGGGCCGTCATCCTACTGATTAGCCATCGGCCGTCAGGGTTGCTGCCCACGATACGGTCGCGCTGTCGCACCTTGCGGCTGGGGACGTTGACCCCCGATCAAATGGCGCAGGCCCTTGAGCTATCTGGCGTGGATGTCACCGGCGACCCGACGGCACTGGCGGCGCTTTCCGGTGGGTCCGTGGGTGCCGCGCTGTCTTTGTCGTTGATGGGGGGGCTTCAACTGTATGCAGAATTGGTTGCGTTGCTTGGCACATTCCCCCGTCTTGACCGGGCCCGGGCCCTTAAATTGGCAGAAGCGGCGGCGGCACGGGGGGCGGAAGAAAAACTGGCTCTGCTCTTCGATCTCACCGACCTGTTGATGCTGCGCCTTGCCCGCACCGGCGCTTTGGGGCACCCTCCCGACGTTGCGGCCGCGCCGGACGAGCAAGCGATCCTTTCGCGTCTGTCGCCCACCCCTGAACAGGGCCGCGAATGGGCGCAAGCAGCACAGGGCATCAGCACCCGGGCGCGTCACGGGATGGCCGTCAACCTTGACCCTGCTGCACTGGTCCTAGATACCCTTTTCAAAATGGGCGAAGCCGCACCAAGGTAGCCCGCGTAGATCAACAGGCAGGACAGGCATGAGCGACACACCTCAGATCACCGACAGCCATTGTCACCTTGACTTTCCCGACTTCGAAGGGAATTTGAACGACGTCATCCAGCGCGCGTCCGACGCTGGCGTCACCCGCATGGTCACGATTTGCACCAAACTCGCCAATGAACCTGCCGTGCGTGCCATCGCCGAAGCCCATGCGCCGGTGTTCTATGCTGCGGGCACCCACCCGATGAGCGTCGCCGCAGAACCGATGGCCACGTATGAGGACCTGCTGGCGCTGACCAAACACCCGAAAATGGTCGGGATCGGCGAAACCGGATTGGATTACCACTACACGGCTGACTCGGCCCGGGCCCAGCAAACGTCCCTGCGCACCCATATTGCAGTGGCCCGCGACACTGGCCTGCCGTTGATCATTCACGCCCGCGACGCGGATGACGACATGGCCGACATCCTGACCCAGGAACACGCCAACGGGGCGTTTCCCTGCGTGATGCACTGCTTCTCATCCTCAGCCAAACTGGGGCGCGCCGCCCTTGATCTCGGCTTTTATCTCTCCATGTCCGGTATAACCGCGTTTCCCAAAAGCCAGGACCTGCGCGATATTTTTGCAAACGCACCGCTGGACCGTATCCTGGTCGAAACCGACAGCCCCTATCTGGCACCCCCGCCCCACCGCGGCAAACGCAATGAGCCGGCCTTTACGGCCCACACGGCACGGCGCGGAGCCGAAACCTTTGGCATCGACTACGCCGACTTCGCGGCGCATACCCAAGCCAATTTCGACCGGCTGTTCGCCAAGGCAGCCGCCTATCGGGCGACCTCGTGATGGCACGGATGAAGATCACGATCCTCGGGTGCGGCTCCTCTGGCGGTGTGCCGCGGCTCGGAGGCCACTGGGGGGCCTGCGACCCCACCAATCCCAGGAACAATCGCCGACGCTGCTCGATCCTGGTGCAACGCCTCAGCGATTCCGGCACGACGTCGGTGCTGATCGATACCTCGCCCGACATGCGCAGCCAACTTCTTGATGCCGATATCGGCCAACTCGACGCGGTGCTCTATACGCATTCGCACGCCGATCACGTTCATGGCCTGGATGACCTGCGCATGATCGTCATCAACATGCGCAAGCGCTTGGCGGTATGGGCCGACACCCCTACCCGCCAGGCATTACTCGACCGCTTCGGCTACGTTTTCATCCAACCACCCGGATCCTCCTACCCCCCTATTCTGGAAATGAACCATATTCAGGGCGACGTGACCATCGACGGCGCAGGCGGCAGCCTGACCTTCACGCCGTTCACCGTGAACCACGGCAGCATCGATGCACTCGGCTTTCGCATGAACGACGTGGCCTACCTGCCCGACGTCGCAACCATACCCGATACCGCCTGGCCGCTTCTGGAAAACCTCGAATGCTGGATCGTCGATGCGCTACGCCGGGACCCGCACCCGACCCATAGCCATCTCGCGCAAACCCTTGGCTGGATCGAACGGATGGCCCCGCGCACAGCGGTGTTGACCAATATGCACAACGACCTCGACTACCAAACCCTTGCCGATGAGACGCCCGACCACATCCAACCCGCCTATGATGGCCTTACCCTAAGCTTCCCCGCCTGATTTTCATTTTGCCAAATAAACTCCACGGGGGCGTGGGGG
>TARA_R110001599_G_scaffold251717_1_pt1 | contig 28839 bp, 22 predicted proteins | sample TARA_R110001599 | Tara Oceans TARA_R110001599 (sample SAMEA4398360) | marine metagenome | biome: Polar Biome; feature: [MES] marine water layer (ENVO:01000295) within the mesopelagic zone...; material: water (ENVO:00002006), including particulate matter (ENVO:01000060) such...
ACTGGGCCCGGCCGCCACCCTGCCCCCCGCACTGCAACCCGGTATGGCGATGATCGCTCTCGGCCAGGGCGATGTAGACGCGGTTTTGGCGGCCATGCAGCGCGCGCCATTACCCCTGTCTGAACTCGCGCGGCTGCCGGCGCTACCGGACCATCTGCAAAACACCGATCTGGCGGCGCCCCTGGCCCTCGCCTACTTCGCCTTTGACCAAGGCTACCACCGCCAGTCTCTGGAACTGCTCGACCAGGCCCTGCAAGCATGGCCGGAGCACCCACTGCTCCTGTTGTTACGTGCGGAAAACCTGCGACAAATGGGTCACTACACGGCAACGGCCGCTGCCCTGGAAGATGCCCTGCACGTACTTCCCGGCAGCGCCGCCCTGCGCCTGTTGCTGGCCACGGCGCAGGAGGCCGGCGGCGATGATGAAGCTGCCCTCACAAGCTACCGCGCCATTATTGAGGCGCACCCCGATTTTGTTCTGGCGCAACTGGCACTGACACGCTTGTATACGGAACGCGGTGAGCACGAGCGGGCGCAAGGTACTTGCGAATGGGCACTGAACTTCAAGCCGGACTCTCCCGCATTGCTGGCTGCCCTCGCCTGGGCGTTGGCCGAACAGGGCAAGGCCGAGGAATCGAGGGCGACTCTGCGCGCGCTGCAGCGCGTTGCCGGCAGCTCCGCGCAGGCCACGATCAGCCACATCAACGGCTACCTGGCACTACAGGCAGGCGACCTCCCGGCCGCAGCCAAGGACCTATACAGCACACTGCGCCTGGGCGCACTGGAACCACGGCTGCTGCAACACCTCGCCCGCCTGCACGAGGAAATGGGCCACCCCGAGGCAGCGAGCAACCTGGCACGGCAGACGCAGCTACTGGCGCGCCACGGGGCGCCGCGCTAAGCGCCATACCAACCACACGCCCCACACAAGCCATAGCATGAACGCGGCCCGGGCAAGCCGGAATCCGTGGAGCGTAAACCAGGTCTGCTCCTGCAACGGTGTGACCAGCGCCTGCACTATGCCGGTGGTGTCCGGCTCCGAAGCCACAACGACTTTGCCCGTGGGTGAGATGAACAACGACGAACCGACATTGGCGCTGCGCACGACAAACCGGCGATTTTCTATCGCTCGCAACACCAGGTGCGGCATCGGAATGGAATAGGCACGCTGCAACGGGCCGAACGCCGCTTCGTCGTTGGACATATTCACAAGCAACTCCGCACCGGCATGAGTCAAAGCGCGGACATGCTGCGGGAAAAAGGCCTCCCAGCAGATGAAAACACCGAGCTGCAGTGCGCCCGCATCAAGCGGCCCGCTACTGTTTCCCGGCGCCATGCGCGATGGCCACCACTCCCGCAAGCGCTCCGGCAGCCACCGCTCCAGTGGATTGTGTTCGGCGCCCGGCACCAACAGCACCTTGTGGTATTCCTCGGCAATATAGCCGGAAACAGGTACCAGAAAAGCGGCGTTCAATAACTGAGGTGCTCCCGAGGCGGTAAGGGTCATAGAGTAAGCACCCACCAGTACAGGCGTGCCTGTGTCCGCAGCAGCCTGCGATAACCCCTGCATAATGTCCCGGTACTCCGTGGAGCGCAGCCAGAGTGGCAGACTGGTCTCAGGCCATACGGTCAAGGCGGCCGCACCGGACGCATCCGCAGCTTCTCGGGTAACCCGGTTGAAATTGTCGAACATGCGACGTGTTGCGGCTTCATCGTGTTTTTCTTCGATCGTCACAGCGGTGTGCAGGGCACGTACCGGCACCCCAGGCACCGCCTCAGCGGCGCTGACCACCGCCGCCTGACGCCAGATCCCGTAACCGAGCACCAGCGCGCTCAGGCACGCAGTGAGTAACCACCAGGAAGCGCTGCCCGCACCGCGCGCCTGCCAGCACTGCGCGGCCAACACGTTCACGACCATAATGACGAAGCTGATGCCGAAGACCCCCGCAACGTCGGCCGTTTGCAGCAACAACGGCACCTGCCACAGGTAATACCCCAGTGCATAGGATGGCAAGCCGAGCCACAGGTCGGAGCCCAGCACCTCAATCGCCGTCCAGCTCAACGCCGTCCACAACAACAACCAGAAGCCCCGCAGGCCTGCACCCACAGCCACCCACACCGCAAGCCCAAGCATCGCCGGCATCAGCGCGAAACCGGCCAACACGGGGAGTAGCCACAGGGGCTTGAACTCGACCAGCCAGTAAAAATGGGAGGCGGCATAGCAGAGTCCAACCAGGTATCCACCCAGCAGAACCCGCCAGAACCTGCGCGGCTGTACGGGGTTGGCAGACGAGCCAGAATCATGCCAGAAGCCGGTCAAGGCAGGTGCCAGCGCGACGAAAACCAGCGGCCATGCATTTACCAGCGGTGACGCCAGAATCATCAGCACACCGGAAAAAATGTATCTGATCACCCTGCTCCCACTCTCTGCTGCAGCCTGCACACGGTCGTCATTATACGGTCCCACTCACGCTGCAAGCCAGCCGCGCTGCGGGCGATGCAAGGACTTCCGGTCTCCGCGCGCGTGATGCCACAGCGACGTCCGCCACAAACCGTTTTTTTCCACAGGTTTCAGAAGACAGATACCCGCAGAACACCTAAGCTTTGTTTTGAGCGAATGGCAAACGAGGCGCGAGTCGTTGAAAGCAGCAGCTATTGCAGTGATTGTTCTGTGTTTCGCCGCCGTCAGCGGATGTGGCGGGGGCGGCGGTTCTGGAGCCGATCCGGCGCCGGACGCGCCGCCCGTCACCCCAGCTCCCATCGAACCAGAGCCGGAGCCAGAGCCTGTTCCGGGAGAAGAGCCCCTGCGGGGCATTGACGCCGCCGCCAGGCTGGCATCGCGGGCCACCTTCGGTATGCCCTGGGAAGGTATTCGCGCGATCGATGAGGCGAGCGAAAGTGGCTGGCTGGACGCGCAGCTCAATGCAGACGCAAGCTCCCATGATGCGGTCGTCAGCGAATTGATGGCGCGCGCCGCACGCGGTGAATTAGCCGCACTGGACCCGGACCCAACCCGCCTCGAAGGGCTTTTCAGCCGCATGGCGTGGTGGCACACAACACTTACCGCGCCGGACCAGCTGCGCCAGCGTGTGGCGTTCGCCCTCAGCGAAATCTTTGTAGTATCCGACAACGTCGACCTGCTTTACCAGTCGCCCTACGCGCTGAGCAACTACTACGACACGCTGCTGCAACACGCCTTTGGCAACTTCCGCGACCTGCTGTTGGCCGTTACGCTGCATCCGGCCATGGGAGTGTACCTCAGCCACCTGCAGAACGCCGCGGCCGACCCGGAGGCCAACACCTTCCCGGATGAAAACTACGCCCGGGAGGTCATGCAGTTGTTCAGCATTGGTCTGTTCGAGCTCAACCCCGACGGCAGCGAAAAACTCGACGACGACGGCAGGCCGATCCCGACCTATGACAACGACGACATACGGGAATTTGCCAAGGTCTTTACCGGACTTTCCTGGGGCGGACGCAATGCCGACTTCTGGGCCTACAAACCGCTGTTTCGAGAACCCATGCGCATGTTTGAAGCGTTCCACGACAACGGGGAAAAACGCTTGCTGCGCGGCACGACTCTGCCGGCGGGGCAAACCGGCATGCAGGATATCGAGGACGCGGTGGACAACCTGTTCCAGCACCCGAATGTGGGGCCATTCATCGGCCGCCAGCTCATTCAGCGCCTGGTCAGCTCCAACCCCTCCCCCGAGTACGTTGCCCGCGTCGCGGCCGCGTTCAACGGTGACGGCGGCGAGCCGCGTGGGGATATGCGCGCCACCATCAGGGCGGTGCTGCTGGACCCGGAAGCGCGGGCCGAACCGGACCCGGCGCAGGCGCGTGGCAAATTGCGAGAACCGCTGCTTAGACTGATTGCCACCCTGCGCCAGCTCAACACCAGCAGCCCGGACGGTTTCTACGCCAATGCAGGCTTCTATGTGCAGGAGCAAATCCAGCAGCACCCGCTATCTTCGCCCAGCGTATTCAATTTTTTCCTCCCGGCTTTCGCGCCGGTGGGCGAGATCGCCGATGGCGGGCTGGTCGCGCCTGAATTCCAGATCACCAACAGCAGCTCCATCGTCGCCATTTCCAACCTCCTGCAAGGCGCGATTCTGGGTGACTTCCTCAACGACCTGCGGGAACCACCGTTCAGTGCCGCCACGTTCGACCTGAGCGAATACGTGGCGCTTGCAGATGACGTGTCCGCCCTGCTGGATCGACTGGATACCGTCTTTACCTACGGTACGTTGGGCGAGGAGACCCGGGCAAGCCTGACCTCAGCGGCGCAGCAGCTGGATGACCTGGAACTGCGTACCCGCGTGGTGCTGTACCTGCTGTTGATATCTCCCGATTATGCAGTGGAGTTGTAATATGTTGACGCGAAGAGGACTTTTACAGCGCGGCCTGCTGCTGGGCGGTGCGGCGACCGGCGCGAGCAGCCTGCTACAACTCGGGCTGGTGCGGCGCGCCGCCGCCCAGAGTGCCAGCGGCGACTATCGCGCCCTGGTGTGTGTGCTGCTGGCCGGGGGCAACGACTCCTTCAATATGCTGGTGCCCTGGGATACCGACGCGTACGCCGGTTACGCCAGCATGCGCTCGGACCTCGCACTGCCGCGCAGTGCGCTGCGACCCCTTGCCGGCAGCGACAGCGCGGGGCGCAGCTACGCTGTGCACCCCGGCATGCCCGGTCTGCAGCGCCTGTTCAACGAGAGCGATGCCGCGCTGCTCAACAACGTCGGTGCTTTGGTCGCACCACTGGATAGCGCTGCCATCGCGGCCGGCAACTGGCCGGTGCCGCTTGGGCTGTTCTCGCATGCCGACCAGATCCAGCAGTGGCAGACCGCTGTCTCGGATGCACGCATCGCCCAGGGTTGGGGCGGGCGCATTGCCGATCTGTTGCAGGCGACTTCGCCCTACAACGGCCTCGCCATGAACATCTCGCTGTCGGGGAATAACGTTTTTCAGAGCGGCAATACCACGACCCCCTACAGCATCACCACGGATGACCAGGGCGCGAGATCACTCAATGGCTATACCGAGGACTCACCGGGCGGCAATTTTACCCGCGCGGTCGTGGACGACCTGCTCGCCAGCAACCAACAACAACTGCTACGCCGCGAATATGGCGACCGGTTTACCGATGCGCTCGCTACGCAGCAGGCCGTGTCCGGTGCGCTGGCGATGGCGCAGCCACTGAGCACGCCATTCGGCGCCGACCCCTTTGGCCAGTCGATGCGCCAGATCGCGCGCATGATCAGCGTGCGCGATCAACTGGGCGCCTCGCGGCAGACGTTCTTTGTTACCGTGGGGGGTTGGGACCACCACGATGGCCTGCTGGAGAACCAGGCCTCCATGCTGCCTATGATCGATGCCGGGCTGCTGGCATTCCGCGATGCTCTGCGGGAGCTGGGCGCGCTGCCCATGGTGACCACATTCACCACCTCGGACTTTGCACGCACGCTCACCTCCAACGGCAAGGGGTCGGACCACGGCTGGGGCGGGCAGCATATCGTGATGGGCGGCGCCGTGAATGGCGGCAGATACTACGGCGAGTACCCGGACATACACCCAGACAATCCCCTGGATGTGGGGCGGGGCGTATACGTACCCACCACCGCGACCGACCTGTATTTTGCCGAGCTGGCCCGCTGGTTCGGTGTCAGCGACAGCGACTTAAATGCGGTACTGCCAAATCTGGAAAGGTTCTATTCGATCGGCTCAGGTGCGCCGCTGGGTTTCATGCTGGACGGTTGACGCACTACACCTCACAACGAAAAAGGCCCCGCTCTTGCGGGGCCTTTCCGGGCAATCTGAGTACCGCGTTCTAGCGACGCTGCTTCAGGCGGCGCGCACCCGCGAGGCCGAACAGGCCCAGGGCGAAGATGGCGAGTGTGCCGGGAGCCGGGACGGGGTTTGCCACTGCGGCGGCCTGTACTGTCAGCGATTGGAATACACCACCAGCAAACGAGACGTCGTAGACGCCTGCGGCACCAAATGACTCGTCAAACATCAATTCGCCGACCAGAGTCCATGAGGCTGAATCGCGCTGCGTGGTGCACAATGCCCCTATGAGGGGGAAATTATTGCATTGAGCATTGTCCACAAAAGAGCTGGGTGCTCCGCTTGCTGCGCTGCCGATTGCCTGAGGACCAATTGCCAGTTCCACATTGTGCGCGTCGGCGTAGTCACTGCTGCCGCCGAAGCGTGAGTAACCAAGATCGATGGCGAGGGCGTACGTCTGGCCCATGGTGATGACCGTGCTGCTATCAGTCCAGGCGCTGCCGTCCAGCGATGCACCGATCACCGTGTAGGTGCCAGTGAGATCCTGGTCTGGCGCTGACGCGTTGACAAAGCCAGCCGCGATACTACCGAGAAGACCAAGTGCAAAATGCGAAATCTTCATAAAGAACCCTTACATATGAAATTGGACGATGACGCTATACACGAAGCACACATCGTGCCAACTTACCGGTACTGAGTCGAGCGCGTGTGCCCAAGATATATCAAACACTGCCGGCGCAACAGGCGATAAAGATTTTTTCCCATATAAAACAGTTTGTTATGGAATCGATAGCGACACCAAACGGTCAGCTGGAATAATTGCCAGGATGTCAAAAAACAGGTAAAACCTGTCGCATAAAGAGCGAGCAACTCTCTGAAAAATGAACCTCTGTAAAAAAAACCGACATCGTCGACAACGCAGAACGGCCAACGACAAATAAGTGACAAGCTCCTGTTGCGCGTCTAAACTCGGTTGCTGGACGCAAACAAGAATATTAACAATGCCGGCGGCAGGCCCCATGCGCCGACCGGCATGCAGCTACAGGGACCTTCCATGTCAGATACCATCGCCATCGCCGGAGGCAGCGGCGGCCTGGGTGCAGCCATGTGCCGCCACCTGGGTTCGCAGGGTTTACACATCGTGGTCGGGTATCACAGCCGCAAAGCGGCGGCCGAGTCTGTCGCCCACGATATCGTTGCCGCTGGCGGCAGCGCGGTGGTCTGCGCCGTCGATCTCTGCGATGCGAAACAGGTCGCGGAATTTCTCGCGCAATCCCGCTCAGGTGAGCGCCGGTTAATCGGCGTGGTCAACGCGACCGGCCCTGCTATCCCCCTGCGCCCCCTCAGCGAAATCAGCGGCGACACTTTCAGCGCCATCATGCGCACGGATGTGGAGGGCGCATTCAATCTGCTCACACAGGCGGGCTCGCTGTTTGCAGCCGCCGGCGGTGGCAGCGTGGTGCAACTGCTCACGACCGCGGTGCTGCGCACACTGGAAAACGACGCCATGTCCGGCATTCCAAAAACCGCCATCAGTGGCATCGTGCGCCAGTTGGCCAGGGAGCTGGGGCCGCAGAACGTGCGCTTCAATGGCATTGCACCCGGTGTCATCGACGCCGGCATCGTGCACAGCTCCTTTACTGCGGACCCGGTCGCCGAAGGTGTCATCAACGACTGCCTGGCAAAAACACCCATGCCCCGGCTGGGCAAACCCGAGGAGGTGTCTGCACTTGTAGCTTTCCTGCTCAGCGACGCGGCAGGCTACATCAACGGACAGATTATCGGCATCGACGGAGGCTACAGCGCATGAGCGGCGGCACATACAGACCATTCACACCCTACAGGAAAACGGCTGCAAACCTGCTTCTCGCCATTGCGGGCGTCATCACCTGCGGCACCGCTCTGGCCAAGGAAACCAGCAGCGCCGAGTTGTCCACACTCGCCGCCACCGGAGAAACGCTCTACGCAGAGCATTGCGCCACCTGCCACGGCCTGACCCTGCGCGGCTCAGCCCACGGCAATACGCTGAAGGGGCCGGGGTTCATGAAGCAGTGGGCCGGACGTGAAGCGATGACCCTGCTGGCGTTCAACCGCGCCAACATGCCGCCTGGCGGCACCGGCGCTTTGGAAGATGCGCAACACGCGGCCATCACCGCCTACCTGATTGATGCCAACCATGAGTCCGGCGCGGAGGACCGGCTGTTCACGAGTGCCGGAGCCCTCCTGGGCGCCGCCGACGGCAGCGCGGAAGTCTCTTGGGTGGCATTTGAGGGAGCGGGCTCTATCGACGCCGATGCGCGCACCCGCGGCGGCTTCCAGAACCGTGCCGTCGCCGACTTTCAGCCCGTCACCGCGGCGCAATTACACAACCCGCCGGACAGTGACTGGCTGAGCTGGCGGCGTACCCTTGATGGCCAGGGCTACAGCCCACTGCAACAGGTCAACCGGGATACCGTGACCGGGCTGAAACTGGCCTGGGTGATGACCATGAAAGATGGCAGTAACCAGCCTACACCCCTGGTCAGCAATGGCATCATGTACCTCACTCACCCCGGCAACATCATTCAGGCTATTGCCGCAGATACGGGCGAGTTGATCTGGGAGTACGGCTACCGCTTTCCGGAAGCATCGCGCACCCTGGGTGGGCCCACCCGCAATATCGCGATCTACGGCGACAAGCTTTACCTGGCAACCTACGACGCCGCCGTCGTGGCGATCGACGCGCGCACCGGCGCGGAGGTGTGGCGCACACCCAAGGCCGACTTCAGCAAGGGCTACACGCACACTGCGGGACCGATTATCGGTGATGGCGTGGTGATCAGCGGCATCAACGGCTGCGAATGGTATAAAGAAGAAGGCTGCTTTATCACTGGCCACGATGCGGACACCGGCGAGGAACTCTGGCGCACCTCGACCATCGCCCTGCCCGGTGAACCCGGCGGTGATACCTGGGCGGGACTGCCACTCGAGATGCGCGCGGGCAGCGACACCTGGATAGCCGGCTCCTATGACCCGGAGCTCGAGCTGTTTTTCATCGGCACCTCCCAAGCCAAGCCCTGGGTGGCCGCCAGCCGCGGCATGAGCGCAACGGACGAAGCGCTATACACCAATTCCACCCTCGCCCTGCGCCCGCGCACCGGCGAGCTGGTGTGGCATTTCCAGCATATCCCCGGTGAAACCATCGACATGGAGGTGGGCTTTGAGCGGGTACTCATTGATGTCAACGGCAAACCCCTGCTCTACACTATCGGCAAGGACGGCCTGCTGTGGAAGCTCGACCGCGCCACCGGCAACTACATCAACGTGGTGGAAACCCTGCAGCAAACCATTTACGCCGAGATCGACAAGGCCCGCGGCCAGGTACGCTACCGCGACGACATTGTGGCGGCCGGAATCGGCGACACTATAGAAGCCTGCCCGGGTATCTACGGTGGCCACAATTGGCAAGCCTCCGCCTACAGCCCGGAAACGCACAACCTGATCATACCGCTGCACCAGCTGTGCTCCGATATGGTGGGCCGCGAGGTGGCGCAAGAGCCGGGATCGGGTGGCTACGGCGCAGACTCGCGCACCTATGCCATGCCGGGCAGCAACGGATTACTGGGCCGACTTGCGGCGTGGGACGTACGCAACATGACCGAGAGCTGGGCGCATGAACAGCGCGCCATGTTCCTCAGCGGCGCACTGACAACCGGCGGCGGCCTCGTTTTCATCGGCGACCTGGACCGCTACTTCAAGGCGTTCGACGTCAAAAACGGCGAACTTCTCTGGCAAACACGCCTGGGAGCGCCCCTGCACGGATACCCCATCAGTTATGCGGTCAACGGCAAGCAATACATTGCCGTGCCTACCGGCATCGGTGTATTCCGCGCCATGACCGCGGTGGTCAGCCCGGAGATCTACCAGCCAACCGGCGGGCAGGCGCTGTATGTGTTTGAGCTGCAGTAACCTGTTTGCCTGCACTCACTCCCATGCGCCATTTGAACAGGCGTTTTCCGGGTTGGTTGACAGAGACAACCGCCCGGCCTACTCTTTTGAATACGATTCAACTTTAATAAATTACCACCACGAGAAAGCCTATGAATATGGCCTCCACGCATAACCCCGGAATTTCTGGCGACCTGATCGTGAATCTCAAGGACGTGCCTTTCCTCGAGCTGGGAACCGGTACACGCATCAAGCTCTTGCGCTACAGCGAAGAAACCGGCGACTGGGTTCTCTGGGTGAGCATGCAGCCTGGCGCCACCTTTGCACCCCACTGGCACCTCGGGCACGGGCAGTACTTTGTCACCAAGGGTGAGCTGCTGTACGACGTGGGCTCGGCGCCCGAGGGCACCTACGGCTACGAGCCCATTGGCTCCCGCCACAACGAGGCGCGTTGTGAAGTGCCCACCGAATACCTGTTCATGGGCCACGGTGCGGTCGCCTTCACCGATGACGCCGGCGATGTTCGCTTCATCATGAACCACGAATTCCTGCGCGACCTGAGCGAACAGAACATCAGTGCTGACATCTCCAAGCAGGGTGTCTAGTCACACCCCAACGTAGTCCCGAGCGAGGAAGAAGCGACCATGTCCTACGGTGCAGTCAACGAAGAACACGACCCGGCAGTGCGCGGAGCCATGCTGGCAGACACCAACCGCATTGACTGGGTGACACTGGGCGAAGGCGTGAAATTCAAGCTGCTACGCTATTGTGACGTCACCGGTGACTGGGTGCTCTACGTGCAGCTACAGCCGGGGGTAAAGTTTGCGCGCCACAAGCACATCACTCCCGCGGAGTTTTTCATCACCAAAGGCACTTTGAAGTTCGAGCGAGGCGAGGCCGGCGCCGGTGTCTACGGTTATGAGCAAATTGGCGAGATTCATGAAGAAGCCGCCGGTGAGGGAGAGGTCACCGAGTTTCTCTATATTGGCCATGGCCCGGTCTCCTACATCGACAAGGACGACAACCTGCAGTTCATCGGTGATGGCGAGTTCTTCAAGCAAGCCTGGGAAGGGAACCTGCCCCAGAATATTGTCGAGCGTTAGACAAAGTGCTTCCGCACCCATCGCAGCTGCTAGCGCTTTGCGCCCTGCATATGCTCTATACCCGCTCGCCCACAGGCTTCATCATCCGCCGCCGGCGCGCCGGACACGCCGAAGCCCCCCAAGATGCTGGCCTGAAACAGACGGTACCGGCACCCCTCCCTGTACAATCGTCAACGCGCCGAGGTGGGGTATTCCCAGTGGCTGCGTTCTGTCTGCGTATTCGATTTTTGCCAGGTCGCTGGTAGCCAGCGCGGTGATGGCCGCAGTGCGACCCTTGCTGTGGGCAAAATCAGCCGTGGCCACCGTTGTGCCATCCTGGCGCACAAACGTTTTTAGATTACCGGCCGCATCGTAAATGGCCATCGAGAGCGCCGGGAGTTCATGCGCTTGCGCGTAGCGTTCACACCCCTCGATCAGGTCCCGCGCCTGCTGCAGGGTCATGATTTCTTCACTGTAGGGCGCTTCCGCACTTGCCACGCATGGCAAAATACCGAGCACCATCGCAAGCAACCTGTTCATATGCCCCCCCGGTTTCAGCTTTGTTCTTTCCAACACCCGCCGCTGCCTGCTGAAAGCCGGCTATTGCGCGGTGAACCCACCATCAACAGATAGCACAGAGCCCTGACACAGCGTTGAGTCATCTGAGGCAAAGAACAGAATTGCTGACGCAACCTCGGAAGCTTGACCCAGCCGCCCAATCGGCATGGTGCCGCGCAACATCTCCTGCGCTTCAGCCTGGTCTGGCATCGACTGGGTCCACCGCTCCATCATGGGCGTTGCAATGACCCCGGGGCAGACACAGTTGACCCGCACGCCGGTTGGGCCGAGCTCGATCGCCATATCGCGCGTGAACACCACAAGCCCCCCTTTGGCACTGCCGTATGCGGTCGAGAGCGGGAACCCGACGAGGCCATTCAAGGACGAGACATTGATCACGCTGCCCGTCCCGCGCTCGACCATCTTTGGCACGATGTATTTGCAGAATAGCCAGGGCCCGCGGAGGTTGGTGTCGATAACGGCGGCCCACTCATCCGTGCTGGTATCCTCATAGGTTTTGCTGAGTTCAATACCAGCATTGTTTACTAAAACATCGACGCTCTCCCAACGCTCCAGAGCCGCGGCGGCAACGTCCCGAACATCAGCTTCCTGACGCGCATCGCACTTCACCGCCGTGACTGCGGAGCCCAATTCAGCCGCCAGCGCCTGAGCACCGGCCAGGTTCAGGTCGGCAATGAGCACCTCGGCGCCTTCTTCGGCAAAGCGTCGCACGGTCGCCTCCCCGATCCCGCTCGCTCCACCGGTGACAATGCAACGTTTACCTTCGAGTCTCATATATCTTGCTCCTCAACCGCATCAAAAGAAGTCGTTACATGCCGCTGTGGCCAGAAGAACTGCAGACTTGTGCGGGTAAAAACCCAGCGCCCTCGCTCTTTCCGATACTCTTCGTCATAGAGCGCGAACCAGAGCAGCGGATTTTCATCTGGCGCGACATGCGTTGCGACATCCAACAAGTAGCAACGGCCCTTCGCTAACGTCGAAGACAACAATTCAACGGTGTGGTTGGTATTGATGTGTTGCGACGTGAACGGTGGAGCAAGGTCCCCGGTAAACGTCTTGCGGTAGTTTTCCAGCACGGTCTCTTTTCCCGACCAGGACCCGTAAGGACCGTATTCACATAGAACATCATCGGCAAAGAACAAGGCCAGCTTGTCGAAGTCTCGCTCGTCCATCGCCATGGAATAATCGATGTGCAGCTGCCGTATCGCCTCAACCTCCAGAAGCGTTCTGAGTTGGGCTATTTCCGCGTCATCCAGCGGCGTGTGCATGGCTTTCAAACTCTATGTCGAGGGTCTCAAGGTTGCGCCCGAAAAAGCTGGGGGAGTACTTCAGGGGGGCGCCTGGATTTTTCAGCCGGATATTTCGCAGGCGCTTTGCAATCACCTGGAAACTGATCAGCATTTCCTGCCGTGCCAGAGGCGCGCCGACGCAGTGGTGCCTGCCCACACCGAAGGCCAGATGGTTGCCTGCCTTCCTGCGGTGAAGATCCACCTGGTCGGCGTTCTGGAATGCACTCGCGTCGCGGTTCGCGGCCCCAAAACGCAGGCTCAGGACATCGCCCTTGCGCAGCTGCACACCGCCTATGGTTGTATCTTCCGTCACCTCCCGAAACATTCCCTGCGCGGGCGACTCCAGGCGTAAAACCTCTTCCACAAAAGTCGGAATGAGCTCTTCGTCTTCCTGCATGGCAGACAGTAACTCTGGCTGCTCGGCAAGCAGAAGCATTCCCGATGAAATGCCTGCCGTGGTTGTTTCATTGCCGGAGGCCAGCAGGTCAATGGTCACGATTGTTAATAACTCATTCATCGGAATCGCTTCGCCACCTTCGTATTCTGCGTTGGCCAGTTGCGACAGAATATCGTCCCGCGGCTGACGACGGCGAATATCGATTTGCTCCTTGAAGAAGTGTTGCATCTCAACCACCAGTTTCGCGCATTCGACCTCTCGCTCCCTGCTGATCATCATGCCAAAGGGCTCGACGATTGCGTCGGACCACCGCTTGAACAGGTCAAGGTCACTGGCGCTTACGCCGATCTGCTCGGCAATCACAATCATGGGCAGCGGGTGAGAGAACGCCCGTACAAATTCGCACTCACCCTGGCTCACAAACGTGTCTATCAGGCTATTGGCAGTCTCTTCGATGTAGGGCGCCATGGAGCGCACCTTTGCCATGGTGAACAATTGCGACAACAGCCCCCGCACCTTGGTGTGCCGCGGCCGATCAGACGTAGAACATGACGCAGCGGGCACCCAGCCCTGCTCCTCGTATACCGCCATCACCTCGCGGGGAACACCTTCACTATTCAGTGCCATGGGCGATACGCCGCTGATGAAAAGGTCAGGCTGGCGGATAATCTCGTGGCAAAGATCGAACGTTGTCACAAGGTAGAATCCGGTCTCCGGCATACGATAGACCGGCGACTCTGCGCGCAGTTGTTCATACAGCGCGTAGGGGCAGGCCTGTACCTCCGGCTCCATAAGGTTTTGCATACGCTAACCTCCCTCTTGTTTATTATTTTTCATGCAAACCGCGGGCGCCTGTCTAGTGATGGATCGCACGGTGCAGAGCGTCCAATACCGATTCGTGCATGGACTCCGACAGGGTTGGGTGCGGAAAGACGGTGTCCAACAGGTCGTTTTCCGTGGCCTCAAGCTGACGCGCCACCGTGAAACCCTGTACCAGTTCCGTCACCTCTGGCCCGATCAGGTGGGCGCCGAGAAGCTCACCGGTGACCTCATCAAAGAGCGTCTTCACCAGTCCATTGCCCTCTCCCATGGCCAGCGCCTTCCCATTGGCCTGCAGAGGCGCCCGGCCCACACGGTACGGACGCCCGGCGGCTTGCACCTGCGCCTCGGTCAAGCCGACGCTGGCAATTTGCGGCCGGCTGTAAATACAGGTGGGAATCCTGGTTGCCTGCAGTGGCTGGCCACGACCTATTCCCGCGATGTGCTCCACGCACTGCACGCCCTCCTGACTGGCCTTGTGAGCCAACCAGGGCGGGCCGGCCACATCCCCGATGGCATAGAGCCCAACAACGCCGGTATGGCCCCAGTCGTTGGTGACGACGAAGCCGCCTTGCACCTGGGCGCCGAGTGCCTCCAGGCCAAGGCCTTCGACATTGCCGGTCACTCCCACCGCAAGGATCGCGCGGTCCGCCGCTACATGAAGCGGGGCAGCATCTCCGGTGGGCGCCAGCGTCGCAGACACCCCATCACGACCTTGATGCTCGAGCTGGAGCAGCGCGTGCCGGGTGAGAATACGGATACCACGTTCAGCCAAAGCGGCGTGGGCGCGGGTTGCTATCTCTTCATCGGCACCGGGCAGTATATCGCTGGCCATCTCCACCAGCGTGACCTGGCTACCGAGATCCGCGTACAGGCTGGCAAACTCCACCCCTATCGCACCGGCACCAACAACCAGGAGACGCTCCGGCACCTGCGTCGGCGTCATCGCTTCTCTGGCACCCCATATCCGCTCTCCATCCACCACCACTCCCGGCAATTGCCGCGGGCGGGCACCCGTGGCCAGCAGGATATGATCGGCATGGTAGGTTTGGGGGCCACTGCCATCTTCCACGCTCAGCAGGCACTTGCCCGCCAGACTGGCCTCGCCCTTGATATGGTCCACGTTGTGCTTGCGCAGTAACTGAGCGATCCCGTCACTCAGGCGCGCTGCGACTGAGCGGCTGCGAGCGACAAGCACATCGAGATCAAAAGATGTAGGGCCAACGGTAAATCCAAAATCACCCGCGATTCTGAGGGTGTGTGCGATCTCCGCCCCCTGCAAAAGCGCCTTGGTGGGTATACACCCCCAATTCAGGCACACCCCACCCAGGGATTCGCGCTCCACGAGTGCCGTGCGAAACCCCAACTGCGAAGCACGAATGGCAGCAACGTAGCCGCCCGGGCCACCTCCCACCACCATCACGTCATAGCGCGTTTTCAATCCGGCGCTCCTCAAGCCAACATGGTGGCCGGTGTTTCCAGAAAAGCCCTGAGCGCGGCGAGAAACCGGGCCGCGAGTGCCCCATCAATAATACGATGATCGCAGGACAGCGTGAGCGTCATCACCGTCGCGACGGTGAGTTCACCGTGCCGGACCACAGGGCGCTCGCTTGCACTACCCACAGCCAGTATCGAACCCTGCGGGCTGTTGATGATCGCATCGAACCGGTCAACACCGAACATCCCCAGGTTGGAAATGCTGAAGGTGCCGCCCTGAAACTCCTCCGGCTGCAGAGAACCCAGCTTGGCCCGGGTTGCCAAATCACGGATCTCGTTGGAAATCGCCAGCACGCCTTTGTGATTCGCAGCACGCACGATTGGCGTTATCAACCCTTCGTCGAGCGCCACCGCAACAGCGATATCCGCGTCGGCGTAGTGTTGTACCGTGTCGCCATCAAACTGCACGTTCACACCGGGGACGGCCGCCAGCGCACAGGCACTGGCTTTCACCAGCAGGTCGTTGAGTGACACTTTCGCTTCACTGTATTGCTGGTTGAGCTGTTTTCTCACCGCCAGCAACGCATCTACCTCCACGTCCACCTGCACGCGAAAATGGGGCGCTTCGCGCTTGGAGGTCTGCAGCCGCGTCGCGATTGTCCTGCGCATGCCAGATAGCGGCCGGGACTCGGCCACCGATGACGCACAAGCCCCGGTGCTGTTGGCAGCAGTGGTTTTGATGGATGCTCGCGATGCGGCTGCTTCAACGTCGGCCTTGCTGACGCGACCGTGACGGCCGCTGCTGCGGCAGTCATGCAGATTAATGCCCAGTTCACGGGCGAGCCGTCGCGCGACGGGCGTCGCCGCCACCGCACTGTCCTCCCGCGCTGGCCGCAGCTCGGGGCGAGCCGACGAGTACGGCCTGGGCACGCTCCGCCCGCTGGGCTGCAATGCCGCTTCGAGATCGCCCAGGGTGACCCTGCCGTGTCGCCCGGAGGCGACCACCTGATGCAAATTGATCCCCTGCTCCCGCGCGACCCGACGCGCCACCGGCGTTGCCGCAACGGCGCTGTCGTCCGGCCCCGCCGACAGCGCCGTTATATTATCGCCTGCTGACGAGGCAGCAGGACTGGCAGGTTTTTCGCTCGCTGCGGCTGTCGCAGGCGCTGGCTGGGGTTCCGGGGTAGCAGGCTCATCTGCCGTCTTCACCGGCGCCGCCTTGCGCACCGACCCCGCAAGTAACTTCTCGATTTCGTCGTCGGACGTATCCGCAGCCGCAATCACCGCCAACACCTGACCGACCGGCACCAGTTCACCCACTGCCGACAGGAGGCGCTTCACAACGCCGCCCGCGGGTGCGGTCACGGTATTGACGATTTTGCTGGTCTCCACATCCAGGAGATCATCGCCCTCGGCAATCGTGTCGCCTTCGCTGACGTGCCATTCGGCGATTTCGCCTTCGACCATCTCCATCCCCCACTTGGGCATGGTGACTGTACTGATCCCACTCATTCACTGCACTCCGCCATCATATTCCCGCGCGCTATCACACAGCGCTCAGTTAACCGTCAGGGCTACTCGTCGTCGACAGCCAGCTCAAACGCAAGCAACACATTTCCCGGCATGTGATGTACCAACATGTAGCCGGAATTCATTAACAGCATCCCGTCCTGTAAAACTGCGCCAGCGCCACCGGCCATCGCACCACCACGCGCAACGCCTCCTCCGGGTGTTTGGTAGTCGCGCACCGTATCGTACTGCCAGAGCAGCTTGCCATCGCGCAGATCATGGATACGTATGTGACCATCCAGACTGCCTGTGATGGCCAATTCGTCAGTCACCGTCGCCGGCGCGCTGTGTCCGGGTTTGCACAGGGGCCGCCCGTCACAGACGTCCTGCGCTGGCCACGACCACAGGGGCTCGCCGCTGGCGACGTCCAGTGCGTAAACACCCGGTCGCTGCTCGCCATTCCAGCGACTGCCAGTCGCCGAAGCGCTCAACTGCACGTCCTCATCATTGATAGGCACAACCAGCGTGCCCCGCGTGGCTGCCATGCCAAAATGCACCCCACCGAGCATGCCACCGCGACCAAGCTTGCGCTGCCAGACCACATCGCCACCCTCAGGCTTTAGCGCCCAGACATGCCCCGACTTCTGCCCCGCAAGCAGGTAATCTTTGCCGTCGTTGCCACGTGTCAAAACAATGGCAGCGCCAATATCCATGTCGGAATCATCGCCGGCCTCTTCGGGGCAGTTGGTCCGATCTGCCAGCTCACACGCTGTATTCCAGGCATCCCGCCGGGTCTGAAAGGCCCACCGCAATGCGCCCGTCTCCAGCTCGAAAGCCAGTACCGCATCGCTGGTGGCGGATGTCGGCGACGAATAATTCTGGCCCGTGCCCACGTAAAGCACTCCACGTTCCGGGTCTATGGTCGGCGTGTTCCAGATACCGGCGCCCGACGGGGCATAACGCGGAACGCCTTTCCCGTTTTCTCCAACCTGCTGCGGCATCTCGGCAATGCTGTAGGTTTTCCAGCGAGGCTCGCCGCTGCGCCAGTCGTAAGCCGCTACTGCCCCCCTGAACGTGCAGCAGGGGTAAGTGCCGCGTGCAGCACTGGCCACCTCCAGAGAGGTAACCGGCACGTATACGGAGTTGCCGTGCAGTGCAGGGGTACCCGTTATCGTGGCGGCGGGATGCTCGTCCACTTTTCTGTCCCAACGCAGCTCACCGTTTTCGGGGTCAATCGCGTACACGTAGCCCAGGTAGTCACCGAACAATAGCAGCGACCCGGTGTCCTGCTCAGTTGCCATGATGATGCCGGTTCGTACTTCGCTACGTGCGAAAAAGCGCCAGTGTATGCAGCCAGTCTCCCGGTTCAGCGCATACACCGTCCCGTCCTGACTGCCGACAAAAATGCGCTCGCCCGCGATCAGGGGTTGCGATCGCGCCCGCACCGCATCGGGAAAGCCGAACGCCCATTTCAGCCGCAGCTGTCCGACATTGTCGCGGTTGAGCCTGGACAACTCGGCCGTATAGGCTCGCGTGTTGGCGTGCGTTACACCCCAACCAACATTACTCGCCTCGGCCTCAGCCGACGTCTTTTGGGCCGACTGGCACCAGAGCAGGGGCGCTTCGACCTCTCCTGCTGCAGGCTCCTTACCACTGACAAATGCAATCAGCTGATTTTTTTCCGCGGCGGACAGGTGCGCCGCCATCGGCTGCATCACACCTTTATCAAGCACCCGCGCGAGTGCCGCTGGCGCCATATAGCCCATCATCTCCAGCCCCGGGGCTTTGGGCAGGCTACCGGTATGGCAGCTGGCACAATGCTCAGCGAATAGCGCGCGACCCGGGTGGTTGGCCGCGGTGGCCTCTCTCTCCAGCGGGGACGCAAAGAGGAAAGGCCCCGGCAACGCGGCGAGCAACAAGGTCAACAAAAAGCAGCGAAACACCATTTACTCCACCCTCAAAGCGACTGCGCAAATTCGCAGGCAGCGCGCTAGCGCCGATACGCGATTACCTCGCGTATGGCACTTTCAATATCGTCTTCACCGGGAATATAGAGATCCTCCAGTACCGGACTGAACGGTGCCGGCGTGTGCGGCGCGGTAACGGTCATTATCGGGGCTTGCAGTGCGCCGAAAGCCTTGCGCGCCACGATACTGGAGATATCTGCAGCGACACTGCAGCGCTCCCAGGCTTCGTCAACAACAACCAGCCGCCCCGTCATCTCGACACTCTCCAGAATGGCCTCTTCGTCCAGCGGAGAGGTTGTTCGCGGGTCAATAACCTCGACCGAAATCCCTTCCTCGCGCAGCCGGTCCGCCACAGCAACGGCCTTTGCCACCATGGCCGAAAAAGCCACTACCGTGACGTCGGTACCCTCCCTGACAAATGACGCCTCACCAAAGGGAATCAGGTATTCTTCATCCGGCACCTCGCAGGCATTCTCGAACTGCAGCTTGTGCAGCAGAAAGATGACCGGGTCATCGTCGCGGATAGCCGTTAAAAGAAGCCCCTTGGTGTCGTAGGCATTTTCGGGCATCACAACCTTCAAGCCCGGCACCGCCGTCACCTGGGGATGCAGGCTCTGCGAATGTTGTGCACCACAGCGAAGCCCCGCTCCCACCAGCGAGAGAATGACCAACGGGGTATCCGACTTGCCGCCAAACATGTAGCGGAACTTCGCCATCTGGTTGTAGATCTGGTCAAAACACACCCCGAGGAAGTCGAAGAACTGGAGGTCCGCTATCGGGCGCAATCCGGTCATTGCCGCACCCGCAGCCGCGCCGATATACGCCGCTTCGGATATAGGCGTATCAATGATGCGCCCACGCCCAAACTCCCCGACCAATCCTTTGTAGAAACCGAACGCACCGCCGAAGGCATCGTCTTCACCGCTACATCCAGCGCCCCCCGCTACATCCTCACCCATGAGAATGACATTGGGATCCCGACGCATCTCGGACTGAACCGTGTCGTGAATTACTTCTCGTATTGTCTTCTTAGCCATGAAACAGTACTCAGTAGGTTTTATAGACGTCGGTGAAGAGCTCCTCGGGGCCCGGATAAGGCGCTGCAAGGGCTTCCTCGACAGCCTCCTCTATGAGGCTTTCCACCTGCGCATCAATATCCTGCAGCGCCTTGCGCGTGACCGACTTGTCCTTGAGCACGCGGTCCACGAAAACAGGGATACAATCCATTTCGCGGCGCTGTTTCTCCACTTCACCCTTGGCGCGATACAGCTGCGGATCACCCACAAAGTGCCCGCCGAAGCGCGTGGTCATCGCCTCAATGGCCGAAGGGCCATCGCCCTCGCGACCCCGCTCCACCGCCCGCTGCACCGCCTCGTAAACGGCGAAAAAGTCGGTACCGTCGACTTTTTCAGCGGGCATCCCGAACGCCCCGGCCCGACCCGAGATATCACCGGAACCCACGGCGTAACTGAAGCCGGTGGCCTCGCCGTAACCGTTATTCTCGTACATGAACAGGACGGGCAACTTGAGCACCACAGCCAGGTTCATCGATTCGAAAACGGCGCCCTCGTTGGAGCCGCCATCACCGATGAAGGACACGGCAACGCCGCCTGTATTCCGGGTTTTCGCACTCAGCCCGGCGCCAACACAAAGCGGAGCCGAGCCCCCCACGATGCCGTTGGCACCCAACATGCCCTTGCTGAGATCCGCAACATGCATGGAACCACCCTTGCCCTTGCAGATGCCAGTTGCCTTGCCCATCAACTCTGCGGCCATGCCCTTGACGTCACAGCCTTTGGCAATAGAGTGCCCGTGCCCGCGGTGTGTGCTTCCTATATAGTCATTGTCGGTGAGGTTCATGCAGACCGCTGTGGCAATCGCCTCCTGCGCTGAGTACAAGTGGGTGAAACCCGGAACGGTACCCTTCTCGAACTCTTGTCCCATACGGGTTTCGAAAGCGCGAATAGTGCGCATGGTTCGGTATGCGCGCAGCAGCTGTTCACGATCCAGCTTGACGCCACTGGTGGCTTTACGTCTTGTCATGGTTCAACCTGCTTACTTCCTGATGTGGGTGGGAGTCGTCGGGGCAGTGCACCAGGCGACTCAATACACTCTGCTGCCTCCTGCCATCAAACGTCACTGATGGTGAGCGCCAACAATCGACTTGCTGCCATTACTCCGCCTTGAAATGCAGCAATACGTTGCCCGGGAAGCGACCGCCCCACAGGTAACCGGAATTGACAAGCACGCTGCCATCGACAAGGACGGGGCCATCAGACTCTAGGGCCCCGCCATACCCCGGGACTCCTGAGACACTGTCGAAGGTTCGCGCCGTGTTGTACGACCAGATGACTTCGCCCGTGTTGCTATCGTGTGCTCGCAGGGTGCCGTCCAGCGCGCCCGAGAAAACAACACCGTCTGTGGCGGTGACCGCGGCCGAAAGGCCGGGGTCACATCCCGGCGCTGCACCCTCTTCACAGGCGAGGGCCACCGGAGACTCCCACAGGATTTCACCCGTCTTTACGTCCAGCGCAAAGAGCCCGGGCTTTCGCTCGCCCTTAAAGCGATCGTTGATATCGGTGTCTGCGATGGGCGCATAGAGCACGTCGCGCCGCGGATCGATCGCCATACCCCAATGGACCCCACCGTAAAATCCACCTCGCCCGACAGCCGTCTTCCACAGCAACTTGCCATCAGCGCCTGGGTCCAGAGCGAACACATCACCGGATTTCTGCCCTACGAGCAAACGATCGCGTCCGTCGCTGTCGCGGTGCAGAATCGTCGACGCCCCAATATCGAAATCTGGACCGTCCTCGCTGGGACAGTTGTCGGGCTGCGCGAGGTTACAGCTCATATTCCACGCGTCACCGGCGAGGGCTTGGTGCACCCAGCGCCGCTCTCCGGTCTCCAGATCAAAGGCGACCACGGCATCGCTGGCCTCGTGCGCGGGAGAGCTGTAGGCCTCGCCGGTTCCCACGTAGAGCAGGCCACGCGCTTCGTCGATAGTGGGGGAGTTCCACACGGGAGCGCCGGAGGGTGCCAGTACGGGCGTGTCCCTGACATTCACCTTGCCGGTCGCCGAAGGCGCTTCGCCCACCACGTAATTTTTCCAGCGAATGGCGCCGGTTTGCCGGTCGAAGGCAGCCACGCCACCGCGGAATGTGCAGCATTGGTAATAGGGATCTGCCGCCGTCGCCCACTCCCTGGAGGACATGGGGACATACAGTGTGTCACGGTGCAGCTTGGGGCTGCCCGTGATCGTCACATCGGGGTGGTCTTCTACACTCTTGACCCAGCGCGCTTCGCCACTCACACCGTCGAGTGCGTAAACGTTGCCATTGAAATCACCAAAGTAGAGCGTAATGTCTCCCGCTTCACCTTCAGACTGAACCGAAACTGAAGAGCGCACCTCCGCCTTGGCCTGGTACACCCAATGCGTGCAGCCGGACGTCAAATCAATGGCATAAACACGACCATCTTGCGTGCCCGTGTACACAACACCCTGATGTACTGTCGGCTGTGAGCGGGCTCGCGTTGCACCCGGAAATGCGTACGCCCATTGCAATGTCAGTGTTTCCGCGTTGGCGCGGTTAATGCCAGACACGCTCCCGGGAACGCTGCGGGGATTGGTGTCACCCATACCCCAGCTGAGCACCGACTGCGCAGACGCACGTCTGGCAATGTCGCGGGAACAGAAGTTCGTGACCGCAAGTGGCTTATCACTCAAGGGGCGACCACCGAGGAATTCGGCAATCGCGACTTTGTCTTCCGGGCTCAAATCCGAAGACTGCGCCTTCATGACGCCTTCGTTCATGGCTGCGAGAACACTCTCGGGATTCATCACCTGTAACATCACCACATGTGGAGCTTTCGGCGCACCGCCATCGTGACAAGCGAGACAATGCGTCGTAAAAAGATCCGCACCACTTGCAGGTGATACCGCCGAAAAAACACGAGCGGCGAAAAACATGCACACAGCGAATACCGAAAACACTCGAACCACGTCGCGCTCTCCCTTGATTATTGTATTGGTGACGCAGGAAATACTTTGCGATTTATTTTTTTAATAAAATTCAATTTAGGCAACAAGCAAACCGCTGTCAATACTTCTTCACGAATTTCTAGCGGCAAGACATCCCGCCTTGCAGCGCCATCTTTCAGACGCGTTGGAACACGACATCACCGGTATACCGAGCACAAAAAAGCCACCGCGCCAACATCGCCAGGGCATGACCCGGGGCAAAGTTTGGGCGATGGCAAAGAGGGTTATGCAGTCACAGCGTGTGTTGAGCTTGGTGGGGCGACATCAGCAACGTCACCCCACCCGTTTGCAAAGAACTCAGGCCCAATATTGCTTAGAAGTTATACCCAACTTGGATACCGAGCTCGCGTGGCGGGCCATACGTTGTGAAGTTCCACAGGTTGGCAACCGGGTTAGCGGAGTTACGGTATGTTTCGTCCGTCAGGTTCTTGCCGTAAAGAGAGACCTTGAACTCACTGTCCGGCGACTCCCAGGTTACGTAGGCATTCAGCAATGTACGCTCTTCGAGCTGTGTGTTGGCCTTCTGACGCAGTATCGGGTTTTCCAGCGTTCCTCCCTGGAAGCTCGCGGGCGCCGGGTTCACTTCTGCCTCACCCTGGTAGTGCACATTCAGGTTGTAGGTGAGCATGCTGCCACTGGACAGCTCCTGGAAAAATGTCGCGCTCACGCCACCGTTGAACTCCGGCGAGTACGGGACCTCCAACGAAGAGAAATCGAAGGGCTGCGGGGCACCGACGAGACCAAGCGTTGCCGGGTCGTAACCCGGGTTGTAGTTGTCGTACTCGTGATCCAACCAGCCAAAGTTGGCATCGAAGCGCAGGTTATTGGTGGGCACATAGCTGAGCTCAAGTTCAAGACCGATGGCTGTACTTTCACCTTCGTTCAGTGCAATGGTTTCCTGGAAGTCGTTGCCGGCGGCATCCTTGAACGACACCACTGTGTCACGCTGCAGGTTTTCGTACACGGTGTGGAACAAGGCACCGTTCATCCTGAGCTTGCCGTCCAGCATGTCGGCCTTCGCACCCACCTCGAAGTTCTCGTTCTCCTCGCTGGCATAGGGCTGGCAGCTGAACGCACTGCCACAGGTTTCCGAGAAGCCACCGGAAACAAAGCCTGTCGCAAAGCTGACATACGTCATCAGCTCATCTGTCCAGTTGTAGTCCAGCACGACCCGGAAGGTGTTCGCGGAGAAATCCTTCTCGTCATCGATGACGTTGCCAAAAGCGGAGATGGGCAGCGGATTGGTGTGCGGGCCCTTGAACTCGTCAACGGTGATGAAGTTGCTGACCGGATTCTCGGCCGTACCGAGACTGCGGCGCGCAAAAACCTTTTCGTCCTTGGTGTGACGAAAGCCTGCTGTCAGCTTCAACGCGTCCGTCAGGTCATAGGTACCATCAACGTAGAACGCCAGACCCTCTCGCTCCTGACTGGTCACCTGCACCTCATAGGTATCCCGGTAAAACTCTGCGGCGGGACCGGAGAAGATGAGGAAATAGCCGAGGTTGCCGAAAACCAGGAAGTCCACGTCGTCTTCGTAGTAGCTGGCGCCCGCTACAAAGTTGAACGGACCGTTGTAGTTGGATGAGACGCGCAGTTCGTTCTGCAGCTGTTCCCGCTCGGAGTTCCGGCTGGCATCGTACTGTGATGTATAAGCCTCGCCGGTGTAGGTGCTCGCGAGCACTTCATCCTGGGTACGGGCGCCCAGGATCCACTTCACCTCATAGCTGTCAAAGGTGAAAGTCTGGTTCAGGTAGATACCATCGGCATCAATCTTGTGCCCACCAGGGATGTCGACAACGGGCGTTGACGTGTAGGACTGTCCGGTAGAGAAGGGGTCGCCGTTACCGATACCCGGGAAGCCGGCAATGGGCCACAAATAGCCTTCACCGCCATTCTGGCTCGCCAGGGGTGTTTCATTGGCCGCTGCTACGGTGTCACCGCGATCTTTCACATATTCAAAGATGAGGTCCGCAAGATAGAAATCGTTGGGTTGCCAACGCAGCTTCAGCTTGGCTGCCAGCACATCTTTACCGCCGATATCCTCGCCCTGGCCCACGTCGGGAAACTTGGACCGTGCTGCATCGTTACACTCCGCTGAACCGGGCTGCCCAGGGAACGGGCAGCCGAGGCTCTGGAACTCGCCACCTGCTGGTTTGTCGTTGGTGTAGAAGCCGTCACTCTTGTCCTGAATGACGGCCAGACGCGCTGCCACGGTATCACCGAGCGGCACGTTCAAGCCCAGCTTCAGCTTTGTTGCATTTGAATCGTTTGATGAGAACTGTGAGTAGTTGCCCTCAACGTGGCCAAAGAATTCGCCGAGCACTGGCTTTTTCGTGGTGAAGGCGATTGCGCCCCCAGTGGTGTTCTTACCGAACAAGGTACCCTGCGGACCACGGTAGATTTCAACCTGTTCCATGTCGAACATCTCGATGAACTGAGATTGCACGTTATTGAAGACAAACTCATCGACACTGATACCAACTGATGCATCCTTGGTCACCAGAATAGAGTTGAAACCGGTGCCGCGCATACCGCCGGCAATCGCGTTAAAGCCGGTTTGCGGCGTCAGGTTGACGTTGGGTGCCAGTTCCGACAACGCCGTTACGTCATTCTGGAAGGTGTTTTCCAATTGCTGGGTCGTCACGGTAGTGACGGCCACCGAAAGATCCTGCTGTGCCACCGACCGCTTGGTGCCGGTTACAACCACTTCTTCCAGCTGAAGCCTGCTTGACCTACTCTCCTCTTGCGCGAGCGCACTGCCACCAGCAAGAGTATGAGTGAGTGCCAGGCATACTGCAGAGCCCAAAACCTTTCTATTAAAGTTCATCATCGACTTCCCTCTCTTATCTTATATACCGGATTATTGTGAGGTATAGCTGTGGCCGTTCGCGTTTATTTGGTTATGCGAATCAGCACTTGCTTGATCTTAACAATAATTCAAAACAACGATTCCAGGCAAGCAGTTTTTGAAAAGTATTCAAGTTTTTTTAGGCAGCGCATCGGCCCGCCCCCTGACCTGGACGAGCAGGCCCCACGCGCCAGACTTCGCGCCTGTTGACGGCTAACTACCTGGCAGCCCCGACTTGCCTGCTTCGCGAATAATGGGCTGATATTCCGCGAACGCCGGCCCCGCGGCGGTCGCCCCAACCGTGAAACCCGCATCTGTGGTCAAGGTGTGGCCCGTGGTATAACCCGACTCGTCGCTTGCCAGCCACAGTGCGGCGTTGGCGACATCTTCCGCCAGGCCCGGACGTCCGCGCAGCGGTGAAGCCTCTGCGAGAATCTTTTTCGCCTCGTCGATCTTGCCCGGGTCACCCGTGAGCACACTGGCCACCATCGGCGTCGCCATGGAGGCCGCTGCGATGGCATTTACACGCACATTACTGGCAGCGAGTTCGGCAGCAAGATTTTTGGTCAGCCCCACTACCCCGTGTTTGGCTGCGGTATACGCGTGTGGCCCCAGGCCACCCATTATGCCGGCCGTGCTCGCCATGCTGATGATCGAGCCAGAGCCCTGAGGCTGCATAACCCGCGCGGCGTGCTTGGCGCAGTAGAACGCACCGTTCAACAACACATCGATGGTGAAACGCCACTCGGCACCGGGCGTCTGGGCGGCCGGGCCAACCGACCCCACGATACCCGCGCTGTTGAACATGACATCCAGACGGCCAAACCGCGCGATCGCCGCGTCGACGGCCGCACTCACGCTATCCTCATCGGTGATGTTGCAGTAACTGAACATCGCCTGGTCGCCATATTTGGCGGCGAGCGCATTGCCTTCGGCTTCCTGAATATCGCACAGGCTGACCGCGCACCCCTCCTCGATAAAACGCTGTACCGCCGCCGCGCCAATGCCGCTCGCCGCGCCAGTAATCAATGCTACTTTTCCCGCCAGTCTCATGCCTGTTTTCTCCACACTATAGATTGCAAAAAAAAGGGGCCGCAGCCCCATAAACTCTATCTCATGCGATACAGATAATCGTCGGGCGCACGCTGCCCCACGGTCTCCGCGGCGATACTGCCAAAACCGCGCGACTGCGCCGGCTCCAGACGCGTCCAGTCGGTCATGCCCACCCGACGCACAATGCGCCACTCGCCATCACGCAGCGCAAAGTGGTCCAGGTACCGGCCACCGACAAAGTAGTCCATCTCGTTGTCGAAGGCGTCTGCACCCGCCAACGGATCCCCCACAGGACGCATGCGATGGAAGGCCGTAAAGTAGGTTTCCGCGCGCGCCCTGTCCGGGCCATCCATTTCCACAAGAATGTTACCCAGGTGGTGATGGGTACGGCTGTGAGCAGATAAAACGCCTAACGCGAAGGCGACGAAATCACCGGGTTGCTCCGCGGTAGACGGACGCGAAGGGTCAGACGACGGCCCCTCGTAGAAATGATGGTGCTCGGAACCGGGATGGAAAACACTGCGCAGCAGCGCTTCATCCATCCGGTCCAGGGCCCGCGCGTAGCGGACGATCACTTCCGTGATCGCCTGCTTCGCCAGTAACTCCTGCAACTGGTCGTTCACGAATGATGATCAGTTGTTGAAGTTGTAGACCACCTCGAACCCGTAGGTACGCGGTGGACGAGTCGCAGCATAGGACCAGAGCCCCGCCACTTCATAGCCGTGAGTGTAGCCGTCTTCATCCGTCAGGTTGCGGCCAAACAGGCTGAACGTCAGATTGTTGATCGCGTAGTTCACCGATGCATCCACGATGCCCTGGCTGTCATTCGCCAGTTCAGCGTTGTTGGTGGCATTGGTAAAGTGCGAACCGATATAACGGTAGGCGCCGCGAACCCAGGCGTTACCGCCCGCCACGTCCCATTCATAGGTGGCATCCACAGTACCGGTGAACTCGGGTGCGCGGCGGAACTCCAGACCACTCAAGTCAGTCACCGAGCCTTCAACATCCGTGTAGACAAAGTCATCGTACTCGGAATCCAGATAACCCAGGTTGGCGCGAATACTGAGGTTCTGGTTCAGGTAGGCCTGCATCTCGAGCTCGATACCCTGGATGGTTGCCGACGAGGGATTGATGACCACCGTCTTCTGTCCGGTATCGGTTTCATTGGATGGCAGCTGCAGTTCTTCCTGCTTGTCCTTGTAATCCATGGTGAAGATCGTGGCGTTGAGGCGCAGCCGGTTGTCCAGCAACTCGCTCTTCACACCGATTTCGTAGTTATCAATGGTCTCCGGATCGTAGGGCTGGATCGCCTCTTCCAGGCTTGCCACGCGGCCGTTGAAACCGCCGGCACGGTAACCCTTGGAGTAGGTCGCGTAGAACATGACGTCATCGGTCATGTTGTAGCGTAGGCCCAGCTTCGGCGTGAACTCGTCCCATTTCTCGGTTGGATGCTGACCGGGAATGGTGTTCACCTCACCAAACTGACGCGAAGTTTTTTCGTCTTCCGTATAACGACCGCCCACGGTCAGAACCCACTGGTCAGCGAAGCGGTAGTCTGCCTCGAAGAAGGCCGCTACAGACTCTGTTTCCTGCTGCGTGGTCTGGGGAATGTCGAGAATAACGCCGGGCACGGCGAAGCCGATGTAGCTGCGCATGCGGCTCTCATACTCGGAGTCCCAGAAGAAAAGGCCACCGACAACATTGAACGCACCGCCGTTGTCATAGGTGAGGCGCAACTCGTGGCTCTGCTGCTCAAACTCACCGGGGCGGTCCGTGTGGTAGAGCAATTCCGGAGTGCCATCCCAATCCTGCAGGCTGTCCTCGTCCGACTCCCAGGAGCCGAAGATGTAGTCAAAGCGCAGCGCATCGCTGATTTCCCAGCGCGCTTCCAGAATATGGGTATCCGTATCAAAGAACGCATCCATGAACGAATCATCAACCGCATCCACCGGGGTGATGTTGGTCTCGAAACTCGGGGGCGTCGGCGGACGGCCACCGCCACCGGCAACACCGTTACGATCACCGGTGATGGTTGAATTCACGCTGGGCGAACAATAACCGTAGGCGATACAGAACACCTGATCGGGGCGGGTGGCGTTGACCAATGCG
>TARA_R110001599_G_scaffold22482_2_pt1 | contig 28816 bp, 32 predicted proteins | sample TARA_R110001599 | Tara Oceans TARA_R110001599 (sample SAMEA4398360) | marine metagenome | biome: Polar Biome; feature: [MES] marine water layer (ENVO:01000295) within the mesopelagic zone...; material: water (ENVO:00002006), including particulate matter (ENVO:01000060) such as......
AACCTTACTCATAGTTGTCCTGTTTATTTCTCATTACTTTTTTTTCATTAGACGCTTTATTCGTCAATGATTAAAAGGCCCGCTGGCCGTTTTTCCATACTTGCTCAATGTGGACATGGTCCTCTTTCAAGGTACTCCAAATCAAGTCAGCTTTTTGGCCGACAGCAATTTGACCTCTGTCGTTTAAACCTGCGGCTTTTGCAGGGTTTAGGCTGACCAAATTCATGGCTTTAGGCACATCGTAATCATTGTTGTCTAACTGAGCGATTGAAAACGCGGACTCTAATAGGCTCGCAGGGTAATAATCACTGGATAAAATGTCCAATACACCCGCGCTTGCCAGTTCATGAGCCGCAATGTTGCCTGAGTGAGAGCCGCCACGAACCACATTTGGCGCGCCCATTAAGACACTCATTCCCTTGCTGTGAGCGGCTTTTGCGGCCTCAGCCGTGGTCGGGAATTCTGCAATCACCATTTTGAAATGATCAGATTCTTCCACGTGCTCTAAAGTGGCGTCGTCATGGCTGGCGAGGGGAATATTTAATTCGTGACAGGTCGCACAAATACTTTCTCTAAACGTCGCGCTGTAACGTTGGCTAGCATCAACTTGACGAGTAATAAACGCGTCCATTTCGGCATCCGATAGCTTGTATTTACCTTGGTAGTATTCGCGATATTTTTCCATTTTAGCGAATTGACGTTGGCCGGGAGAATGATCCATGACAGACACAAGTTGTACGGGGGTTTGTTTCAACAGTGCTTGAAAATTGTTTAATGTGTCTTTATGGCTGACTTCACAGCGTAAATGTAAAAAGTGATCGGCACGGGTTAAACCACGCTCACGGGATTCATTAAGCGCATCGACCATGCGGCTTAGATTGTTTAATCGTTCGCTGCCTTCGATAACATCGCCCACTGAAACCGCATCGAATACCGAGGTGATTCCTGCGCTGATCATTTGAGCATCATGGACTTTAAACGCTTGAATCGCAGGCCAACTTACCCCTGGTCTCGGTGTGAAATGTTTCTCCATGTTGTCTGTGTGCAATTCGACCATACCAGCGGTCAGGTAACCATTGTGGCAATCAATGGCGCCAGGCAAAGACACGTTGCCATGGTCAATGTGTGTGATAACGCCCTCGTTAATCACTACTGTGCCTTTAATGACTTCATTGGCTAAGACAATTTGTGCATTGGTTAAAATCATGATTACTTCTCCAAAATTAGTGGTTTAGGGCGACTGGCTGGTCGTTGGTCTGAGTAGTATGAAGGCTGTTTTCGTTCACGGAAAATACATGATCAGCGACGGCACTACGCACTTGGCTATCATGGAAAATACCGACCACAGCGATACTTTTAGCCAATGCATTTTTGATCAATTGTACGACCACTTCTGAATTTTTTTGATCCAAAGACGCGGTTGGTTCATCCAATAATAAAATTGGATAATCTTGAATAAAGCCACGAGCGATGTTTACTCGCTGTTGTTCGCCCCCCGAAAAAGTACTAGGCGCTAACGACCATAAACGCTCTGGAATATTAAGCTGTTGCAACAAAAGCGTTGCTCTGGCTTCGGCTTCGTCGTCGGCCACGCCACGCTCTTTCAGTGGTTGCTTGACCACATCGAGTGTGGAAACCCTTGGAATGACTCTTAAAAATTGGCTGACGTAACCAATGGTGTGGCGTCTTACGTCTAATAGTTCATGGCTAGTCGCCGTAGCTAAATCCAGCATTTCGCCTTGATGACGAACATGAATAGCTCCTGAACTTGGTAAGTAATTTGCGTATAAAGTACGCAGAAGGGTGCTTTTTCCTGAACCACTTTCGCCATGTAATACGGTGCATTGTCCCGCAGAAATCTGCAGATCGACGTTGTTTAAAATGGGCAGCTGTATGCCGCCCTGATTGTGCAGAGTGAAGGTTTTACTGAGCTGTTCCACTTGAATCATAGTGGTTGTGCTGGTGTTACTCATGTTGGCACTTGTCATCGCTAAATAGCCTTATGAAAATGGATTAACGGTTTGGATAAAGGCGCTATTGGTTAAGGGGTCAGCACCGATGACACTAATAGCTGGGTGTAGGCGTGCTGTGGGTCGTCGAGCACTTGGTCGGTTAAACCTGTTTCGACAATTCTTCCGTGACGCATGACAATTAAGCGCTGAGCCAACAACCGAGCTACGGCAAGATCATGAGTGACGATCACCACGGCAAGGTTCATTTCGGTTACCAAGGTACGCAGTAAATCCAATAAGCGCGCTTGAACCGACACGTCAAGTCCGCCGGTGGGTTCGTCCATAAAGACGACTCTTGGGTGAGTCACCAGATTGCGGGCAATCTGTAGGCGTTGCTGCATACCGCCAGAATAGGTAGACGGTTTATCATCGATACGGCTGACGTCCAGTTCCACATCTTCCATCCACTGCAAGCCTTTATCGCGAATCTTGCCGTAATGGCGTTCGCCAACGGCCATTAAACGTTCGCCGATATTGGCACCAGCAGAAACCCCCATGCGTAAACCATCACGAGCGTGTTGGTGTACCACGCCCCATTCGGTTCTCAACAAATAACGGCGTTCTGTTTCTGAAAGCTGATAAAGATTAAGCCAGTTATTGTCACGATTAAGATAAAGAATCTCCCCTGCGTTTGGCGCTAGGCGAGCAGATAAACTGGTCAACAAGGTGGATTTTCCTGAACCCGATTCCCCGACAATGCCCAAGACTTCTCCGGGATAAAGATCAAAACTGATGTCTTCGCAACCTTTGCCCGGTGCGTATAACTTAGTCAGTTTGTTCACTTTTAGAAGTGGTTCATTCATCATTGCTTCATTGATGGTTGATTTATTCGGTATTGGTTTAGTCGGCATGAGAGTGTCAGTCATGATTTTTCTCTCCAGTTTGTGTGGCGTGCGCTTCGTTCTTATCGACCTGCTGTCGGCAGTAATCGGTGTCCGAGCATAAGTAGCTGCGAGAGCCTTGATCATCAATAATAACTTCGTCTAAGAAGCTATTCTGAGAACCACAAATGGCGCAGCTTTCTTCCCAGGTTTGAATCTCAAAAGGATGATCTTCAAAGTCCAAACTTTCGACTTTTGTGTAAGGTGGAACCGCGTAAATACGTTTTTCTCGTCCCGCACCAAACAGTTGTAATGCCGGCATTTGATGCATTTTTGGGTTATCGAATTTGGGTATAGGCGACGGATCCATAATGTATCTGTCGTTCACTCGCACAGGATAAGCGTATGTGGTGGCGATATGACCGAAATGGGCGATGTCTTCATAGAGTTTTACGTGCATCACACCGTAGTCTTCTAACGCGTGCATTTTGCGTGTTTCCACTTCGCTCGGTTCGATAAAGCGCAGTGGTTCTGGAATCGGTACTTGATAAATCAAAATCTGATCGGCACTTAATGGTGTTTCAGGAATACGGTGACGGGTTTGAATTAAACTGGCGTCTACGGTTTTTTCGGTGGTTTCTACACCAGTAAGTTCCTTAAAGAAGGCTCGAATACTGACGGCGTTGGTGGTGTCATCTGCGCCCTGATCGATTACTTTTAGAACGTCACTTTCACCAATTACCGCGGCGGTAAGCTGAATGCCGCCGGTTCCCCAGCCATAAGGCATGGGCATTTCACGCCCACCAAAAGGGACTTGGTAACCGGGAATCGCCACGGCTTTAAGTAACGCACGGCGAATCATGCGTTTGGTTTGCTCGTCAAGATAAGCGAAGTTGTAGCCGTCTTTTATGGGGTCAAGCGTGACGTCATTAATGACAGGATTGACGCTGTTTGTGGAAGATAGGCTCATGCTTGTTCTCCTTTTTCGGTATTGGCTGTTTCTTTATTCGCCTGTTCTTTTCGTAAGCGACGCAACAGTTCCAACTCAGATTGAAAATCCACGTAGTGGGGGAGTTTTAGATGGGAAACAAACCCCGACGCTTCTACGTTGTCACAATGGGATAAGATGAATTCTTCTTGTTGAGCAGGGGACACGCGTTCTTCGTCGTACTTTTCCGCCTGTAGTGCGCGGTCAATTAATGCCATAGATAGGGTTTTTCGTTCATTTTGGCCAAACGCCAGTCCATAGCCTCGAGTGAATTTAATGTCATCGTCTTCTAGCTTGCTAAAGCCGTTGATCATTTCGCATTCGGTTACTTGAATACTGCCAATATCGACGCTGAAACCGAGTTCATCTGGGGTGATAAAGACGTCTACTTCGCCTGTTCGAATCTCTCCTGCAAACGGGTGATTACGACCGTAACCGCGCTGAGTGGAATAGCCCAGTGCGAGTAAAAAGCCTTCGTCGCCACGCACAAGAGATTGCAAGCGTGCACTGCGATCACAAGGGTAAGACGGCGGATCTTGCGTTATATCGGCAGGCGTAATGTTTTCATCCACTTCTTCTACGATAAGTTTTTCCCGCTCGAGCATTTGCAAGACACGAGTCATGGCTTCAGGTTCATCTTCAGTATTAGTCGACGTGATATTTTCTAATTCTGCAGGCGTTCTACCGTCGGCTAATAAGGTGAAATCCAGCAGTCGATGGGTGTAGTCGAAGGTCGATCCTAAAAGTTGGCCGCCAGGTAAATCTTTAAAAGTCGCCGAGATTCGACGCTCTATTTGCATCTGTGTGGTATCAATCGCTTCACTGCGATAAAAGCGACTTAGCGTGGTGCGATAAGCGCGTAATAAGAAGATGGCTTCGACCAAATCCCCAGCAGATTGTTTGATGGCTAATGCCGCCAGTTGTGGATCATAAATAGACCCTTCGGTCATTACCCGAGCGACAGCCAGAGGGAGCTGTTCACTGATTTGTGCCACGGACATTTCAGGAATTTGCACATCACCGCGACGATTTTTATCGAGCAATTTGTGCGCGTTGTTGATGGCGGTTTCTCCGCCCTTTACGGCCACGTACATTTAAAGCACCTCCACTTGAGTGGTTCGGGGTAGGCAAACGAGTTGGTTTTTGTCGATAAAGATAAAATCTAAACCGAGTGGGAAAGACGCATTGCGTTCTCCTGTTTGATTCGATAAGTAGTTCAGCAGTGGCAGTGAAAGGTCACTGATGGAAACCAGTTGCGCCGTCTCGATGCCGGGTCCAGTGAGACGCAAATTAACGCCTTCTGAAATATCATCTTTCACGCTATGCACTTGAACGATGACAGTGCAGCCCGTTTCTGGGTACTCATCTGTTCCTTGAAAAAAGACATGAGGGAATCGCTCAACAGAATCGATTTCAGCTGGACTTATTAAGGCAAAGAGCGATTGTTGGCTTTCTTCAACGATAGGCACGCCAGTATGAAAATGCAGATTGTGTTTGATGTTTGGTGTCGCAAAATGCGGCGACAACCACAGCGGTGTTTGTTGATCCATCATTGCTTGGCACACTGCAAAAGTGCTGGCATGAAGGGAGTCAATGGACTCTGGTGAATCGACGCGAACCAGTGTGCCTGGCTCACTCATGGCTTTGAGTAATTGACGAAATACCCGCTGACTGTCGTGTGTAGGCTTTTGAAAACCTTTGATTAAGGTGAGTGCTGTCATGATTAATCTTCCCCTCGAACTAGGGTGAAAAAGTTCACTTTGGTTTGCGCCACATTGTTGGCTTTTTGAGCCTGCTGTGTGGCTAAGGTGTGAGCCAAAGGCTGAATGATGTTTTCCATTATGCTGTGCTGATGGGTTGGGTCTTGCAGCATAGCGTCGAGTTGCGCCGCGCGAATAGCGTGGTTTTTATCGCGTCCTGCAATGTAGCTGTGGCCGTAATGGCCTTTCGCGGATTGTACGACACAACGAGTGATGGTCATGTCGCCCACATTAAACTGAGACCCCGTTCCGCCCATACGACCGCGAATTTGTGTCAGTCCTACTTCGGCGGGACGGATGTTTTCAAAGTCTTGTTGATCCATATAAACATTGGATAGTTTGATCAAGCTGTCTGAACTTGATTTTGCCATTACTGACATCCAGTGTTGTCTGGTTTTTTGTGTATCAGACATCGATTTGTTAATCATGGTGTTAAGGCTCCACGCTGTATTCAAAAATATCGCTACGGCTGACACTGATGGAGTATTCCATCAGTGTGCCGCTCTCGATTAAGTAATATTGAGAATGAATTTCCATCACCGGAATACCACGGCCAATTTGCAGTTGTTGGCATTCGTCAAAGGTTGGCATGCGGGCTTTGAGTCGAGTCTTTCCTCGGGTTGCTTGAAATTGGTAATGTTCCTGCAAAAAATTGTGTAACGAATCGGACTGATAGCCACGCATTACCTGTTTAGTCACACCAAAGAGGTGGTGCTTGATCAAGGTTGTCGCTTGCTCGTTAATAGAACGACAGGTTTTGATCATCACTGCCTTTTGGTCATTTGGTAACGTGAGCCGTTTCGTAAGCTCATAGGGCAGCGTTTCTTCGCAGCAACCGAGTACTTGGGTTTCTAGTGTCATGCCTGCTTTGGATAGGTTGTAGGTAAAACAGGATTGATTATCGAGAGAATAATCAATCGCTGGCTGTGTGACTTGATTGCCCAGTCCTTGAAAACGCTTGATCAAACCATCTTGCACCAACTCATCGATGGCGCGACGCACCGTATGACGATTCACTTGAAAACGACTTGCCAGCTTTTGTTCTGCAGGCAAGAGATCTCCAGATTCGTACTGCTGGTGGATTTCGTTTTTAAGTTGCTGGGCAATCTTTAGATAAATGGCCATAGTCTTCTCGTGCTTGATTTTAAAAAGAGCCTTATGTAAAAAGGAGCTTGGTAACTATTTGTCTTATTGATTGCTTGTCTAGACAAATTTTCTGGGCAAAAAAAATCAGATAAACGCTTTGCGCAAACGCTGTGAAATCAAATCAATAATGACCACACAGATAATGATGACGATCATCACGGCGCACGTTTGCTGAAAGTTAAAACCTCGCATGCTTTCCCAAAGGATGACGCCAATACCGCCAGCGCCCACCATGCCGACAACGGTGGCTGAACGCACATTGGATTCGAATCGATACAGGGAATAGGAAATCCACAGAGGAAGGACTTGTGGAATCACCCCATAAAGAATTTCTTCAAGCTTGTTCGCACCAGTGGCTCTAACGGCTTCTGCAGGACGTGGATCGATCGCTTCAACCGCTTCAGAAAATAGCTTGGCTAATACGCCGGTAGTATGAATAAACAACGCCATTACCCCCGCGAAAGGGCCCAGTCCGACGGCGACCACAAACAGCATGGCAAACACCATTTCGTTAATGGCACGAGACGCATCCATCAGGCGGCGCACTGGTTGATAAAGCCAAGCGGGTGCCATGTTTTCAGCACTCATCAAACCAAAAGGGATGGCGAAAATAATCGCTAGCACCGTTCCCCAAAGAGCGATGTGCAAGGTGATGATCATTTCATCTAGATAATAGGAAAGATCACGAAAATCTGGCGGGAAAAAATCGCCCGCAAATTCCAACATATTGCCGCTGTCTTTAATTAAGATAAGCGGATTCATTTCGGCCGCATTCCAGCCCCAACCCAGCAGCATAAAAAGCACTGCCCAGCTTATTGCCGATACCCAATTAAAAGGCTTTTTGATGAGAGGGTTTGCCGTTATATCGCTCATATTACGTCTCAATTCGTCTTTAATCCGAAAGTGAAGGTAAGGGCGAGGTTGTGACCACGCCTTTACCTTAATGCGGTTTTTCCTACGTTAGATCTGCAAGAAATTAGTTGGTTTTTGCGGCGGCAATAGCGTCCATTGCACGATTTAGTTCGGCTAGCTGATCATCAATGGCTTGTACTTTTTGTGATTTTTCATTCGCTGCCATTTTTGGATCGTTGTTTAACTTAAGGCGTTCTTTGAACAACACTAGCTGGCGGATTGGCAATAGTTGATCGTCATTAGAGGCTTTGAATGGTGCCCACTGTAGTGCTTCTAATATTTCAATTTCAGCAGAATCGTTGGTTTTTCCGTAGCTCATCATGAAGTCGTAGACTTTACCTTTGACGCTTTCAGGTAAGTTTTTACGCCATACAATAGGATCAGCTGGGATCAAAGGCGATTTCCAGATGATTTTTACTTTGTCGTATTTATTAGGGTGCGTTAACTTGATGCGAGCCATGTTTTCCGTGTTGTTCGTCGCTACATCCACCTGTCCAGATGCGACCGCAAGGAAGTTTGTTTCATGGCCTGCGTTGGTTGTGCGTTTGAAAAATTTCTTTGCATCAACGTTGTTTTTGGCAAACACATAGTAGCTAGGCACTAAAAAACCAGATGTAGAGTTTGGATCACCATTTCCAAAGGTTAATTCTTTGCTGTGTTCAAGCATGTCAGCAACAGAATTGATTTTGGTGTTGTTTTTGTTGACCAATAACAAGCTCCAGTAACCTGGATTACCCGTTACGTCGACAGTTTGTGCGAATATTTGCGCACCAGAACGGTCAACCGCTTCTAGCGCCGATTTGTTGCCTAACCAAGCGATATCGACTTTATCAAAACGCATTGCCTGGATGATGCCTGCGTAGTCCGAAGCAAAAAAAGGTTTTACTTCCATGCCCAGTTTCTTAGACATATCGTCTAAAAATGGCACCCAGACTGTTTTTAAATTCTGTGAAGATTCGGTAGAAATGATGCCGAAGTTCAGCGTTTTCATGTCTTCTGCTTGTACTGTCACGGGAGCCGACAGCAATGCGAAAAATGCCGTCGCTGACATGGCTTTGGCAATAAACCTTTTTAATTTCATAACGTAAACTCCAATAATTAATTGATCAATGAGTGGTGCGTTGCATGATTTATTTCTGTGGTAATTCGTCCATTTTTAGGAAGAGGCATTTCATTTAAGATGGCTTGAGAGGAATCGTTAATAGACAGCTCTTCTGGTTGAGATCCGTAAAGTGATGCGAGGTTTTCTTCATTCAAGTGATGAATGAGGTTATCGAAAAACACCTCTCCATCTTGCAGAGCCACGGCGCGTTCACAGTACTTTTGCGCGTAGTCCACTTGATGCAGCGTTACTACAACGGTGATGCCATCTTTTTCGTTGATGTCTTTCAAGGTTTGCATGATCAAACGGGAGGATTCAGGGTCAAGGGACGCAATGGGCTCGTCGGCCAAAATCACCTTGGCTTTTTGCATCAGAGCGCGGGCGATGGCCACTCGTTGTTGCTGACCACCAGAGAGTTCTGAAGCACGCTTTAAGGCGACGTTTTTTAACCCCACTCTTTCTAGCGCTTCAAGTGCCATGTGCTTTTCTTCAGCGGTAAACCAACCCAGTAAGCTACGGTAGGTCGGAATACGACTGAGTCCACCGATCATCACATTGGTTAATACGCTTAAACGACTTACCAAATTAAATTGCTGAAACACATTGCCTATCTGCGACCGAGAAGTACGAACGTGTTTGTCTAATTTGCCGCGTTGTTGAATGGTATTGCCTAGCACCTTAATGCAGGAATCGCTGTGTTTATCGGCGAGAGTTAAGCCTGAAATATGTCGCATAAGCGTAGACTTTCCAGAACCTGAAGGGCCAATAAGAGCAACCATTTCGCCTTGTTTAATTGATAAATCCACATGCTTTAATGCACAGACTTCTTTGGTGAAGTGTTTTTTTACACCAGTGATTTCTATAATGCTCATTGGATGTCGACCTCTTTAATTGATGAACGCAAAAGCGTTTCTGATGAGGCGATACTAGGTAGGTTTTGTGACAGTTTGGTTATCTAGATAAGTCTAAAAAATGACCAATTTATGACAGTTTGGTATTTTGAAAATGAAACCGAGCATGGGATTAGTAACTTGTCTAGCTAAGTAACTAAAAGCAAACGCCAGTAGGGCTAGCGCTTTAGAATTCTTAAGCGCTAGCCTGTCTAGTCGCAATAAATGGGATGAAAAGCGCAGGAATAAGCGCATGAGGTAAATAAAAAAAGTGAGAAAATATTGAATCGTGTGGTGTTATTTATTTATTACGCAGGAGGGCAGCTTGATATGGATCATATCGTGGTGTGGAACGTTTACGCTTTAAATGACAATGCCCACGCTTTTTACCGTGAGTAGATAAAGAGCATGGACATTTTTTATGTTTACTGGTTATTACGTCCATGTTCACTAACAAAGTCGAGAAAAGCGCGGTTAGCTTTAGAAAGGTAGCTGTCTTTTCGCCATGCGATGCCAAGGTCTAACCAGATTGGTGGATCAAAAGAGCGCGTAATCAGTTGGTCGTCTTCCTCTATTACCATAGCGAGTAGCGTGGAAATGCCAAAGCCTTGTTGAGTGATGGATTTAATGAGCGGAATGAGGTTGGTTTCAAAGCCAATTTTAGGTGTTTTTTTACAGGCTTTGGCTAGCTTGTCGACAATTCGTCGATGAAAATAACCTTCTTTAAACATGACCAACTCTTCTTCGAAAAAAGCGTCAGGCGAGACTCGCTCTAGTTGACTAAACGGGTGATCGGTCGCGACGGTCACTAACATTTCTTCTCGAATCAGCGCTTGGGTTTGCAGGCTGTCCGGTAAGGTTTCAGCGACAATAACACTTAAATCTAACTCACCATTTTCGAGCATTTTTTGCAGCTGCCAGGTACCGCCTTCAATGACTTTTAGCATGAGAGTGGGATAGCGGTGTCGAAACGCCATGAGAATGGGTGGGAAATAATAAGACCCCAACATGCTGGGAATGCCCACACGGACTTCGCCTTGGCTCAGGCCTTTTAGCTCGCTCATTTCGAGTAATGCGTCGTCAGTGGCTTGGATGATCTTTTCAGCATGCAGCCGTAATTTTTTACCTTCATCGGTGAGGCCAATGTTTCTATCTGCGCGATGGATCAAGGTCAAACCCAAATCATGTTCTAATTTTTTAATCGCCATGCTAACGGCAGGTTGGGCTACACCAAGCAGCTTGGCGGCCTGAGTAAAGCTCTGAGTTTTAGCAATGGCAATGAAATAACGTAGCGGTTTAATGTCCATCAATAATCCTTATGGATTGGATAAGATAGATATATTTTATTGATAAATTGGCTGGGCGTATAGTGTGCCAATAATATTCGCCTCATTGGGGTGATTTTCGCGGTGTTGATACTGGAGTTTTGTTGTGATTGAAGTGAATAGCTCTGTTTTTTGGCGTGGAACCTTAGCCTTAGTGATCGGTTCTTTTATGGTCTTTGCCAACGTGTACGTCACTCAGCCCTTGTTGCCCATGATAGCGAACGAATTTTCGATTAGCCCGCTTCAGGCCAGTGCCAGCTTTACGATAACGACGTTGACCTTAGGGATATCGTTACTCTTCTATGGGCCGATATCGGACGCCTTGGGCCGAAAAGGCATCATGGTGATGACCATGGTGGGCATTACGTTAACGACCTTTTGTTTGTCTTTAGTGCAAAGCTATGAGTCTCTACTGGCATTGCGAGCTTTGCAGGGATTCTTCTTGGCGGGTTTACCTGCTATTGCGGTGGCGTACTTGGGGGATGAATACACGCCAGAAGCCTTAATGGTCGCCGTCGGTTTATACATTAGTGGCAACACGTTAGGCGGCATTGGAGGTCGTCTTATTGGTGGCTTTGTTGGTGAGTGGTTAGGACGTTCTGCAACGTTTGGCGTGATGAGCGCTATTAGTCTTGTTTGCTTGTTGGCTTTTTTCTTTTTATTGCCTAAATCACAACACTTTGAACCCAAACCTTTGCGAGTCGGTCATATCCTGATGAATATGAAGGATCATCTACAGAATCGCCGTTTGCTAACCTGCTATTTGATTGGTGGGTTTAGCTTCTTTATTTTTATCAATCAATACAGCTATGTAACCTTCGTATTGGAAGCGGCACCTTATAACTTAACGGCAAAATACGTCGGCTTGCTGTTTCTAACGTATTTGTCTGGCACCTTGGGGTCGGCTATATCGGGGAAGCTTGCGAAACGTTGGAGCCAGCCTAATATAATCGTATTAGGCACCTGCATCTTTATGTTTGGTTCTTTAGTGACACTCGGTGGTTCTTTAATGGCCATTATTATCGGCTTGCTCATTAATAGTTTTGGCTTCTTTTTAGGCCATTCGACGGCCAGTAGTTATGTGAGTCGAAACGCGAAACACGCCAAAGCCAGTGCGTCTTCTTTGTATTTGGTATTTTATTATTTAGGCGCCAGTCTTGGCGGTTTTTACCTCGATCCGTTCTGGCAAGCCAATGGCTGGACGGGTGTGATCATGGGGTCTTGGTTGGTACTGGGCGTGGTTGCGCTTGCTGGTGTGAGCTTGATCAAAGACAACAAGCGTACGGTGCAAATTACGGCGACAAGTTAGCATCATCATAACGCCTTACTGTCTGGTTCTTTGTCCGACTTCAATTATCCTTTGTTGCGCTTTCGATGAATCTTGTTAGTATTGCCGCATATAGTCGGGGGGCCGTTAAGGCTGAGATTGCACATTTGCAGACCCGTTGAACCTGATTCAGTTAATACTGGCGTAGGGAACTATACATCTTGTTATTGATGATTGGTGATCCTACTCCTATCTTAATGTAACTCGATCTAGTTCCAGAACGCCCGTTCTTGGAGCTTTATATGTCGAGTGATACCACAACCCCTTCTGCTCATGTGTCTAAAAGTACATCTAACCATGTGCCTACGCCCATCGTTTTGACAATTGCCGGTTCTGACAGTGGTGGCGGAGCAGGTATTCAAGCCGATATTAAAGCCATGTCCGCGACAGGAAGTTACGCTTGTTCGGTGATTACTGCTATTACCGCTCAAAATACACTCGGCGTTTCTGCCATTTTTCCTATCCCTCTTGAACACATTGAAAAACAGCTCGATGCGGTATTTTCTGATCTGAATGTCATCGCGGTCAAAGTAGGGATGTTGGCAGATTGCGACACAATCAAATTAGTTGCGGCAAAGCTCAAGCAATATCGCCCTAAATTTCTAGTCGTTGATCCTGTCATGGTGGCGACCAGTGGGGACCTTTTGCTAAAAATGACGTCCATAAATACACTCAAATCCGAATTACTTCCTTTGGCTGATCTCATTACCCCCAACCTTCCTGAAGCCGCCGCGTTAACGGGCTCTCTTGTTCCAACAGATAGCGCATCCATGACGCTAATGGTCGACAAACTGCGCCAGTTGAAAATGAAAACCGTGCTGTTGAAAGGTGGGCATCTGGAAGAAGACGAAAACAGTACCGATTTTCTAATCTTTGCCGATCGCCTTGAGGTCTTAACGTCACCACGTATTCAGACTCGCAACACGCATGGCACAGGTTGTACATTATCTTCAGCGATTGCCTCGTATTTGGCGCAAGGTAATGACTTATTGCAAGCGGTTCAGTTAGGCAAAAAATACATTACTCAAGCAATAGAGCACGCAGATGAATTGCAAATAGGTCGTGGTCACGGACCGGTAAACCATTTTTTTAATGGCCATGCCAATGTCCGCTAATTTGGCGACTTTTTCAGTCCCAAAATCTTCGATTAAGATAACGATAACTCAAGGTTATCTACGGTATCTTGATAGTACGACGCCTACGTTAAACCATCTTAATATGACCATTCCAGCAGGGCAGTGGACATGTGTTTTGGGGCGTAGTGGTTGTGGAAAAACCTCGTTTTTGCGTTATCTTGCCGGCTTGCTTGATCAACAAATAGAGTGGTCTGGCGAGTTACAAATTGAGCCTGCGAATTGTGCGTTAAAAGATCAAATTGCTTACATGGCGCAGCAAGATTTATTGATGCCGTGGTTGTCGGTATTAGACAACGTCTTGTTAAGCTCTAAATTCGGAGCTCGGGGAGACTTCGTTGCTCATGATCAAAAAGTACAAGCATTGGCTATGCTGGAAAAAGTGGGGCTTGCCGATCATGCCAATCGTTTACCTCAACAGTTATCGGGTGGCATGCGTCAACGTGTCGCTTTGGCAAGAACCCTGATGCAGAACAAACCGGTTGTCTTAATGGACGAACCGTTCTCCGCGCTGGATGCGGTGACGCGCTACCGGTTGCAAGATCTAGCTTGCACCCTACTGCAAGACAAAACCGTTGTTTTAATTACCCACGACCCACAAGAGGCGATTCGCCTTGCTCACCATATCTACATCATGCAAGGAAATCCCAGTACGGCGGCGTTCTTAACGACGCTTGAGTCTTCTACACCACGTACATTCGATGCCGAAGGTGCACAACTTCAGCAGCGAATTATGGCGTGTTTGGAGCATGATCATGGTGATCAATGTGGGGATGAAAATGAGCGATAATTTTCGTATTACGCCTAAGCCACATCAAAAAGAAAATAGGAATGCGAGTCTGCATTCTGCGCTCCGTATTGTGGTGAGCTTTGTCGTTATTTTGGGGTTGTGGCAAGCCGTTGTGGTTGTCTTTGCTATGCCTACGTTTATTTTACCGGCACCTTTAGACGTCTTCGAAAAGCTACTGCAACGACGAGAGGTTCTTTTTAAACATACGCTGGTGACGGGGGCAGAAATAGTACTCGGCTTATTTTTAGGTCTGTTTATGGGACTGTTTTTTGCCTTACAAATGTTGTTGTTTAAGCCGATAAAACGCTGGTTACTGCCTATTTTAATCGCCAGTCAGGCGATTCCGGTTTTTGCCATTGCGCCACTGTTGATGATCTGGTTGGGCTATGGGATTGCCTCCAAAATTGTGATGGCCGCGATCATCATTTTTTTCCCTGTCACCACCTGTTGCTACGACGGTTTGCGTAATACGCCGTTGGGTTATCTCGATCTTGTCAAAACCATGGGGGCTACAAAGTGGCAGAGACTCCGTCATATTCAATTCCCCGCGTCTTTACCCACGCTGGCGTCTGGAATTCGTGTCGCCGTGGTGATTGCGCCTATAGGCGCAGTAGCAGGGGAATGGGTGGGTTCTAGCGAAGGCTTGGGTTATCTAATGTTGCAGGCCAATGCCCGGATGATGATTGATGAGATGTTCGCGGCGTTGCTTATTTTATCTTTGCTGTCCGTCTCACTTTATTTTGTCACCGATAGGTTATTAAAAAAATTCATTCCGTGGGGTGTTTTGTAAACGCCGCGCATTCAAATATTTCGACACGTGTTATGAACAAAAAACGATTACTCATAAAAATGCCTACTAAAAGGAAAGGAAAAGTAATGAATAAAAAAATGCTATTAAGCAGCATCGTACTTGCTGCGTCTTTGTTGTCTGTCACTGGACAAGCACAAGCAGAAGAGAAAAAACTCACCTTGATGTTGGATTGGTTTGTAAACCCAAATCATGGCCCTATCGTGATTGCCAAGCAGCGAGGGTATTTTAAGGACCAAGGTCTTGAGGTGGAAATTCAAGAGCCCTCTGATCCAAGCACGCCAGCGAAGCTAGTGGCCGCGGGTAATGTCGATTTAGCCGTATCTTATCAACCTAATTTAACCATGGATGTGGCCGCTGGTTTACCGCTTATTCGTGCAGCAACCTTGATCGCAACACCATTGAACACGCTTACCGTACTGGACAATAACACCATCGATGGCATCGCTGACTTGAAGGGTAAAAAAATCGGCATCTCTGTGGCCGGTAACGAAGAAGCGATTGTCGGCACCATGTTGAAAACACACGGTGTGAAATATGAAGAGGTACAAATCATTAATATCGGTTGGGCACTGTCGACGTCTCTTGCGTCAGGCAAAGTGGATGCAACATGGGGTGGTTTCCGTAACTTTGAAGCCAATCAATTGGCCTTAGAAGGCATAGAAGCAAAAGCCTTTTTCCCAGAAGAACACGGCGTGCCTGTTTATGATGAACTGGTTTTCGTTGCCAATGCGAACCGCTACGACAAAGTGGCGATTCAAGGCTTCAATAAAGCGATCGAGCAAGCCACGATCTACATCGTTAATCATCCGCAAGCGTCATGGAACGAGTTTGTTGCGTACAAACCAGACACTTTAAACAACGAGCTAAATGAATTGGCTTGGAAAGCGACGTTGACGCGTTTTGCGTTGCGTCCATCAGCGATAGACTTGAAACGTTATGACGACTATGCCCAATTTATGTATGACCAAAAAATCATTAGCACGTTACCAAAAGCCAAAGACTACGTGCCGAGTTTTCAATAAGTCGTTCGCGACTTTTTAGGAAATAGAAACTAGAAATCAGAACTTAGAAGCTGACGTTAAAAGTGAAAAGCAAAAGGTAACAGTATGAATATCGAGATGATTATTAACGCACTGCATGCCGTGCGTGAGCAGAAACCACTGGTGGTGAATATCACTAATTACGTGGTGATGAACAACACGGCCAACGCGTTGCTGGCTATTGGTGCTTCCCCAATCATGGCGCACTCCCGTGAAGAAATGGCGGAGATGATGTCCTTTTCCGGCGCCTTAGTGGTTAATATTGGAACCTTAGACAGCCTTTGGATACCGCGTATGATGGTCGCGGTAGAGCAAGCGAATAACCACAATAAAGTCGTTGTACTTGATCCGGTTGGCTGTGGTGCGAGTAAACTGCGCACACAAACATCTCGGCAGATTGCTGACGCTGCGAACAAGTTGATTATTCGTGGTAATGCATCTGAAATCATCGCCTTGGCGGGAGAGCAAGGGACAAGCAAAGGCGTCGACTCAACGGACAGCAGTGAAGCCGCTGTCGGTGCCGCGCAATACTTGGCAAAAACCTACCAATGTAATGTGGTTGTCTCAGGCGAAACGGATTTTATTATTACCGCTGACCGCCAAATTAAGCTTAATAACGGCCATGTTATGATGCCATATGTTACTGGAATGGGTTGCACACTGAGCGCATTAACTGGCGCGTTTGCCGCTGTCGGCGAAGAAACCGGCTTAGCGGCCGCTGCGGTTTTGGGTGTCGCGGGTGAAATCGCCGCAGAGCAATCCAAAGGCCCGGGGAGCTTACAGGTTAATTTGTTAGATGCCTTGTATTTGTTGGATGAAGAAACACTGATTCAACGGCTTAAAATGAGCTGAGGTAAAAAAATCATTGAGGGGCTATTCGCTGAATTGTTTTTTTTAATACAATGTCATCGATTAGCTCCTCAATACTAATATTATGCCTTCGCCGCAATATTGTGTGGTAGCAAAGGGTGGTCATTTTCCCACACAAAAAGCATGTCATTTACCTTTTTGCCATTACCAGGCGGTTGCCATAGATTAGTTTCTTGATGTCTTGCGCCAAGACGGTGATAAAAGTGTTGGGCGCCTACATTGTCTTCCAGTACTTCAAGATATAAGCCTTTGTGTTCGAAGGCGTTATCCACCCATTCTGCAATCAAATAGAGTAACTGCTTGCCAATACCTTTGCCCTGAGCAGCATTTGAAACATGTAAGTTATCTATAAAGGTTCCCCACTGGGCACTTTCATAACCAAAGGCGCAGATAAATCCGTATATTTCGTCATTGTCTGTCGCGACTATGATGTGTTGATTTTTTTTAGGTGAAGACAAGCGACTAGCCCAAGCGTTATGTCGTTCATCCCAGACATCATGATCAAGAAAATCATCTGGAAAAATACCGCGATAGGAATTACGCCAACTTTCAGCATGCAGCTGAGCAATGCCTTCTAAATCGTCCATATTCGCTATTCTGTATTGCATTAATTGGGTACTCCCTGCTGATTTTTACTCGATCTACCGTGCGTATTTTTAATGCCATTTTATTAACGGATACTAAAGCGAATTGTTATTTCCTACCACCCTAAAGAATTCGACACGTATGAGATTAGGGTAAACGTATTCGTCATCATGTTAATATGTCTCGCATTCGACGTACTATTAATGCCATTAAATAACCAAATGTTGAGAGTGAAATGAACCCGTATCGTTTGTATTTAGTCACCGATGATCAGCAAGATCTAGAAACGTTAAAAGCTGTGGTAACAGGTGCCGTTGCTGGTGGTGTGACTATGGTTCAAGTACGCGAAAAGCACGGTGATGTACGCGCTTTTATTGAAAGGGCATTTGCGGTTAAAGCAATTTTGCAGGGCACAGGCGTGCCTTTAATCATCAATGACCGAGTCGATGTTGCCTTAGCGGTGGATGCCGACGGCGTGCACCTTGGTCAATCTGATATGCCCGCGGACACTGCGCGTCGTTTGATAGGTAAAGACAAACTGCTTGGTCTTTCCATTGAAAACGAGCAACAGCTTATTGACGCTGAATCCTTGCCGATTGACTATGTAGGGTTAAGCGCCATTTTTGCCACACCAACAAAAAGCAACACTAAAAAAGAATGGGGAATAGAGGGGCTGCGCAACGCAGTTGCCAAATGTTCTTTTCCAATCGTCGCGATCGGAGGCATTAATGCGTCTAACCTAGACGCCATTGTTGGCACTAACGTCGATGGCGTGGCGCTCGTCTCTGCAATATGTCACGCGCCAAGCCCTAAACAAGCGACAATCGATTTATTGAAACAGATAGGTTGAGCTTTTTTACTCAGAAGAAAGTACGGCGTTTGGTTTTAATATCGCATTAGCCAACAATGACAGAGGTTCTTTGGTGCACATGTAAGTGGATCGCCAGCGTTAATAGCACAAGCGAACGCTTACAGAACCAGTCGATATGCTTGAAGCGCGACAAAAGCTGTCATAAATACGCTATAAAAATTAACATACCCTTCATTGCATCGCTGAATGTCTAATATAGAGTGAATTATGAACACGAAAATATACAAAGAAGTCCTTTTTCTAGCCAAAGAATTAATGAGTTGCGCTCATAAAAAGGACCAAACTGGCTTTGATACTTATTATGAAGAATTGAAGGCAATCTGTAACGACAACGACGATACGGACAAAGATCATCCTGTACAGTGGGAAACACTGGGGGATTTCACCGATGATTTAGAATTGGCTGTTTCTATTTACGACAAAGCGTTGTTGAAAGCCGCCTCGATGAATTCAAAAGATTACCTATCATCGATTGGCTTTTCGGCCGCATTGCTGAAAATAGAACTGGGTGAGAAAGCGAGTGCCATTGAATATTTGGAACAAGCCAAAATACACAGCAATAAGATCATAGATAAAGAACTGAAAGCTGAAATTCATGACCTCTTAAAAGAACTGAAAGAAGCATAAAAGGCCAAATTCAAAATCGTAGACCAAGATGGCTAAGATGACGTTGTTCTTGGTCTAATGACAGCATTATTTTTGGTCTAATAGCAGGTTGTCGTCATAACGAAAGTGTCTAGAATGCTGAGTGATTGGGTCAATAAACTGAAGTTCCTTGGCCAGTAACTGCAATGGTGCTGAATAATTATCTGCTGATTGAGGTTGTAGTTGCGGGTAATATTTATCGTTCAGAATCGGCCAACCCAATGTTTGCATATGTAGGCGCAACTGATGGGTTTTACCTGTCACTGGATGCAGTTCAAACAGTGCTTGCTGAGTTGTTTGTTGCACGCATCTAATCATCGAATGGCTGTTAGCTTCGCCTTTCGTCACTTGCATGAGAAAGCGTGGTTCAGACGGCACGATACGATTCCTAACGTCCCACTTTTTATCGATTAGGTGGTCATCGCTGCTGATGCTTGCTATGGCCTGATAGGTTTTGTGTATTTGTCGCGTTTCAAATAACCGATGATAATCATGGCGAGTGTCTGGATTAATAGAGAACATCACTAAACCGGCTGTCACTCTGTCCAAGCGGTGCAACGCTTGTAAGCTTTCTATGCCTGTGCTGCGACGTAAACGATTTTGCAAACATTCATTCACATAAATACCACCAGGTGTAACGGCGAGAAAGTGGGGTTTATAGGCGACTAGAATATGCTGATCCTGAAAGAGTATTGTTTCTTTAAAAGGAATACAGGGTTCGCTTTCGACTTCTCTGTAATAGTAAACCCGTTGCTGTGGCTGAAAGCGTGATTGCGCGTTTATCAGTGAGCCGTCGTGCCAGTGAACTTTGCCATCGACCATGCGCTGTTGCCATATCTGCGCATCAACATAAGGAAACTTAATAATGAGGTATTCCAGTACGGTGACGACGCCGGGATTCGTCTGCGGTAAACTCAGTTTTGAGGGATGTTCAGAAATGGCCATTTTTTAGCCCAAACCTTCGGCTATAGCATGTGTTTGATCGCGACTATAACATGCGTTTGATCGTGCTAGGTTATGATTCGTATTTTATAGAAGCATGGGTTTTTATTCTCTCCTCGGATTTTGGTCTAAGCATTAACAATTAAAGAGATATGATATGGAACGTCCTACTAAGGAACAGATTCTTGAGTTGCCTTTGTATGTTGGTCTTGATCTTTCAGATATCAAGATCATTGAAAATGAACAGGATGCTACAGACGCACTGAAAGAACTGGAAGACGAAACTTGTTTGGGATTCGATACGGAAAGCAAACCTATTTTTCGTAAAGGTGAGGTGAGTCCCGGACCTGCGTTAATCCAACTGGCAACGGAATCAAAGGCATTTTTATTTCCAACTCGATTCCCCGCCGCTGTTGCCGCGGTTTCGCAAATATTAAGCAATTCCAATATCCAAAAAGTTGGGTTCGGCCTCAAAGGTGATAATAAAGAGCTGCGCAATAAATTGAATATAGACATAGTCAATACGCAAGATTTATCGGTAACGTTAAAAAATTTAGCCGGAGAAAAAAACAGCATTGGCGCACGAGCCGCTGTTGCCATGGTACTAAAAGCACGTCTAGGAAAAGGCGCTCAAAAATCAAACTGGGGTGCGTATCCACTTAAGAAAAACCAGATTCAGTATGCTGCTAATGATGCCCATTCGGCTATCTGCATTGAACAAACATTGAATCGAAAAAACAGTAAAAGGAAAGAGCCTTGAGTCTGTCTAAAATAACGTTTTTCGAACGATTCGAAGCCGATATATTATCAGGCAAGAAAACCATCACCATTCGTGATGAAGCAGAAAAAGACTATGCACCGAACAGCGTGGTACAAGTGTCCACCTATGAAAATGATCGATGGTTTTGCGCACTGAAAATCCAATCTGTCGACGCCATCGCTTTCAGCCAACTGTCGGAATTTCACGCCCAACAAGAAAACATGACACTGCCAGAACTGAAAAACATCATCCAAGAAATATATCCAGATGTTGAACGCCTGTATGTGATTTCATATGAATTGATTGGTTAGGTTTTTTTATTAAAGCGTCATTACAGGCAACCTACAGAATATGGGGCTTAGTCTCTTCCCTTTCTTCAAGAGGAAGACGGAAGATGGGCGTTGATTGGTTTTGTCGACTCCGAGAAGATATTTTGAAATGACTCTGAAACGCCATTGAATTACGTAATCGACTCTCTAATAGAAAATGCGTCGAACTGACTTCTTCTGTGATGCTATTTTTTGTAGGGCGCCATGAGCGAAGCGACTATCTAATAAAAAATGCCATTGGGAACGAAGCTTTCGTTGTAGGGTAGGTCGCGGCTTTAGCCCGACGAAGGGTCGAATAATTGGTGACTGGCATATCACTTTAAAGCCAATATGTAGATAAAAACCTAGCGCTTGCATATTTTGTTCATTTACATCGTTTTTTGAAGCGCCCAGCTCTTGAATAGCATTGGCTGACAACATGGCACCAATGCCTTATATGCGAGCATCAGGTGAGATGAACTGTATCTCAATATTACCGTCATGGACTCCGTAAAACCCTTAGATTTCACCTTGCGCTTTTTTAGCACACCTTCACTCAACGGCATCAAAATACTGCTCTGAAAATAACGGCTTGAAATATTGGGGGCGCACAATCAGGATTACGTCGAATGTAAAAGGTGCTCTTTATTGCGTTCAGTAAAGGTCGTTTTCTTGACTGGGAACGATTTTTGATAGCTTAGTTAGGTATTTGCTTGCTCATCTTTGCTTAAGAAATAGTTACACATACGTTTGCCAATAAAATGAACTCCCAATGATATAAGTAACGCGTCCGTTGCGGCAGTAAAAGCTAAGATCAAAGATAAAGTAGAAGCTCCCATTTTTGGTGTTGACTCTAGGCTCAGATTATACCAAATACCTAAAAACTCGCATATTACAGCCAAAATAGTTAAGTAGATAATAAGCTTAACTTTTTCACTTCTCATGAAATGCCGACCAAATTTTCGAGATAAATGCCAACAAATAAGCGTAATGGCTGCAAAGATAATGATAATAAACCCCAAAGATCCGAGCCGTTTACTTGTAAAGAAGTAGTCCATGAAAAAACCAAGAGAAAACCAAAAAAATGGCAGGGTGAGTGAGTATAGTAATATATTCGGTTTCTTTAACTTTTCGTTCATGTTCTATCCTTTTATGTAGATTTGGTGGCAAATGAAGAACTACCCTATTTTTCATCTTGTATCTTAACCAACAGCTACATTATGTTTGTACAGGCATAATGAAGCAGGGTGAGTGAGGATGTTTTCATCTTGGGTAGTTTAACCCGTGGGTCAGATTATCCCCTCACCTTTTTGTTTTTTACTGGACGGTATCTGACCCTAAATATAAGTGACTATGCCTCTAGTATTATTTCTATAGGCATAGCCACTTCAATTTCATTGAGTCAGATAGCCTTCGTGTTACGAACAATGACCATCTTGTAAAAATAGAAGCTTTCTCAAAATTTTAAAATGATACGCTCTACTGAGATTTTCTATCCGTACCATAAACAACAACATTATCAGTCAAATCTTTCACCCAGTAATAAATTTTCTTATCTTCAATCACGTAATCAATCAGGTATTCATGCTTTGCTTTGTAGTCAACCGATCCAATTTTTAATTGGCGTTTTACAACCATGCCTCCAATAGTGTGAGTACCTTCTGAAAATAATACAGAGTTCAACCCTACGCCAGTCGACATTATTCTAATAGCACTTACTTTTCTATCACCATCCACTTCCCAAATTGACATACCTTTTGATGTATTAACAATCGCTTCATCACCCGTTAGCGATGCTCTATAAATGACTTGTTCTTTAATCGTTTTTGATAAGTTGGCTACCCATCTATTATAGTTTTTATGGATATTTCCATCCTTATACTTAAGGTTTTTACTGCTTTTATAATTGATACTATATTGTTTATCTGAGTAGGAAATTTCAACTACCGCTTCATGGGTTCTTAATTGAAGTGTTGCATCAATTAACCCAGGCTCAATAACCTCACCAGTCCAACCAAGTTTTGCTCCAGCTGCGAGAATTGCCTCTTGAACTTCGATTTGTGTTACATCGGTTATAGAAACATGCTCACTAACAGGCTCATTTTGAAGGTTTAATATAGGTTTTGTACTTGAACACCCCGTTATGACTACTGCCAGTATGATAAAACTTAGAATTTTTTTCATTTTAGATCCCTGTTGATAATTAATATTTTTTAATTAAATTCCTATTTTTGACCATTAAAAATTTACTTTTATTAAGGCCAAAAGCTAAATTGAAACTTTCTCGATGAAAGCTATACAGTAAGGAAGGTTATACAAGCACAATCTCCAAACAGAGATAAAATATCCTATTTGCGGCTTTGTAACCAGAAGCGCGTTTCATTATTTAGTATTTTAGATTCATGGCTACTTTTACAAGTCAGTGAATCAAGCGTATGACAGAAAATTCATACCTAATGAATCTGCAATCAAGTCGATTTCACATTGGTAACCCGTTCAGAAAATCAAAAGGGTGGTGGGTTTTTCTATCTTTTCGCTTTTTAGAGTAATTATTGAGTAAATGATTCTCTTCACTTTTAACTTATCAGTCAGCGGAGCCTATAAAGACGGGAAGCTTTTCTGTACTGCGCGACCTTATTGCGTTTCAGAGCCAGTTAAACGCTCCCTTCCTAGTAGCAGAAAAACCCATCTATACCTTACTTTCTCAGAGCTTAGTAAATTTAGGGTCAGATGAAGAATTACCCTATTCTTTATCAGACCTTAGCTGACCCATTATATCCTTAGGCTTGGAACAAGCGGCGTTCGAGAAGGGATTGCATATCGCGACGACCATCAGCGATCACCATGACATAAATAGACGACGAGCTAATTCGGTAAATAATGCGGTAGGCTTTGAAATAGATTTCTCGGTATTCACGTAGGCCGACAGCGAGCAACTCATTAGGATAAGTCCCGCGCTCTGGGTTATCGGCAAGGCTTAAAAATGCCTCCTCGATTTTGTCGAGAACGAAATCCGCTTTTTCGCGGATATTATGAGATTCGATATAGTCGTATAGAGCCTCTAGATCGTAAGCGGCATCATCAGTGAGAAATACCTGATAACTCATTAGCGTCTACTGCTCCGATTACGAAGCTTAGCCACAACATCACCAGCAGGCTGAACCTTTCCTTCGTCGACTTGACGCTGGCCCAAAGCCAACATCTTAAGCAGCGCCATAGTTTCTTGGGTTTGCTCATAGCTTTTGATGTCTTGTATAACCGCCTTAGCCTCACCGTTTTGAGTGATCACCATGGGCTGCATGTTAGCAGACAGGTTACGCACGACTTCAGCGGCATGAGCTTTTAAATAGCTAATAGGTTTGATTTGATCTGATAATTTCATAAACACCTCTAATTAAGACCAAATATAGTCTCTAAACAGGTCGTCAGTCAATGAAAGCGGCTTAGATAGGACGGCTGTACTAACACAACTGGGGTGCCTATCCACTGAAAGAAACCAGATTCTTTATGCAGCCATGGCACGCACTCGGCTATTTTTGTGGAGAGGGCGTTTAGTTCATCAACGCTTTAGTTTCTTCCCCTTTCTTCAAGGGGAAGACGGAAGATGGGGTTGATTGGTTTTGTCGGCTTGCGAGAAGATATTTTGAAATGTCGATGCCGAGTGTGGAAGATACAGATTGATTCATGTTTTACTAACCTTGTGAATACAGGCTTTAAATACCTAAGATACCGTCCAGTAAAAACAAAAAGGTGAGGGTATAATCTGACCCACGGGTTAAACTACCCAAGATGAAAATAAAGCTTAATTTTCATCTACCTCCAATTGGTAGTTAGCTGAATTTTTCCATAACAAAGTTCTGCAGTTTTTGACCCCGAACTTCTATCGCTTGCTCTTTCACAACCTTAAAACCAAATTTTTCGTAGAAAGGTCGAGCTGTAATACTTACCTCAGAACAATACTTGGCAATACCACGTGCTTTCCCAACTTTAAAAACGTGCTCCATAAGACAACGAGCAACGCCTCCCCCTTGGTAGTCATGATGACAAAAGAAATGATCGATTAAACCACTTTCTTGAAGGTCAGCATAACCAACAATGATACCTTCTATTTCTGCAATAAAAGGGGAAATAGTGTTCAGTTTATTCTTCCAGATCTCGCGGTCAAAATTATCTGGTGCCCAAGCCTCAACTTGCTCTTGGGAATAGTCTCGTCGATTCACGTTACGAACCGTATGATAAAAAAGTTCCCACAATTCACTTGCGTCAGATTCTTCGTATTTTCTAATTTTGATCATGCTACTTGTTAGTTTTTTTGATTCTAGGAAGGGTCTTTGTAAAAAATTCTTCTGTTTTACCTTCATCGCATAAACTTTCAATGAAGTCATTTGAGTCATCTGAAGCAATCTCATTTTCAAGTAAAATATTACCCAAAATTCTTAACCGATCCAGCTGACCCTGACCCTTAATTCTTCTTCTGATTTTAGTGTCTTCTTTAACTATAGAAACAAAAATATCAATACTCTCAACATCAAAAGATTGAAACATTTCTTTTATAGTTGGAGCTGCTGAATCTGAGTAAAAATTCGTCCTTGAAAACCGACCACTACTGCCTTCATAGCCCACATATGTTCTCGTTATCGCCTGTATAAATTTAGGCAGTAATTCTTCTGGTATAAAACGGGAAAATGGTTTTATTTCTTTCACTAACTTCGATTCTTTATCCCAGTCATCTAAAGAATCAAACAATTCATCGACTACTGGCTCTATAATAATTCGTCTTGAAGCCTTGTTAACATACATCATTCCGGCGACTAAGTTTATATATGATAAACCACGATCTATCTTCTTTTGGTCACTCTCGACAATGAGCTTATCAAAGCGTTTACCAATTTGCTTCTTATCCTCTTTTGTTAAAGAAGACCACAATATCGGAGCGCAAAACTCGATATTTCCTCGCAAGTCACTAGATATGTTCTCACTTATATATGTTGTCAAAAATCGATTGGACAGTTCAGTTTTATATATAGAAGGCAAATCAGTGAATGCTTGATCAACTGCAATTTTGTTCCGCGAATAATCTACTGAGTCCATTTGAGTAAGATAAGTTTCAATATTGATAATTGAAGGAGGGAATTCCTGAGAAAGAACATATTTATTGCAGTCTGATATTAAATTCAAAACCTTAAGCAATCCAGGGTCTGAGCTTTTGGGGTGCCCATGAAACATATTTCTTGTTTCGCGACATTGATGCATCAACTTCCTACCCTCCCAACTCAAAACTCCAATTTTATATGCTCCATCAATCAAGTCATTGTCAGTCACATAATCTTGAAAATCTTCATAGTGCACTATTGTTTTCTTAGGATTAACCTCCTTATTAAACAAGTCCAAACTCCTATGAATTATTTTCTGCCTAATGTCATCAATGACCGCATTCCAGTAAGCTCCAATTGCGCTTCTATATCCCTTAACAGGTAAAACTTTTAGCGCCTCCTCTAGGTATGGGCAATCCCGAACTTCTTCCCGAACATTTACAATTTCTTTTGACACAAGATGAGCCTCTTCCACGGTAATCATCTCAAGGTTCTTTACGTCAGATACAATTAGGTCGTTTCCCATAAAATTTCCATAATAATTGTGAGGCACTGAAAACTAACTACTAAGCGGTTATACAGTGGCGAAGCCATGGCTATAACCGTCTGTTGAACGGCCACGTTATCTATAGGGGATTTGCTTTTTCAGGATTGGCGACGTCCCTGTTAATATCGCAGTACGTTTTCTCCCTTGCTAAGGGATATTCCCAAGTTTTAGGCGGGATTTATCCTTATTTTTTTGTGACAGTATCATTCTTTTTACTCGAATCCTGAGCATTAGGCAATACTCGACCCTCAGGCTCCATGGCCTGATCCGTGTTCAAGGCAATGTCTTTATGCCTGCGTCTGTTAACGACTATATTGAGGGTAATATTTTACCTCTTCAGATAAACCACATTAGATTCACCGCATGCTGGGCATCGACACGCCATTGGCGCAGTGTCCATCACTCTGTCTCTGATCTTTTCCAAGGCGCGCTTTTTTATGGCACTCGATAAATAACCATAATGACGAGTACGCATAAATCCTTTGGGCAACTCTAAACAAGATATGCAAAAGAAAACGCCTAATAAGCTCCGCCGGTTCCAGTGACAATCGGTTTGCTTTATTGGCTTTGTTATCAAAATAGGACAGGGTCACCTGATTGTCTTTCCATGATTCAAGACGGTGATTGTATATACAGACATAAAATACATTTTTGTCATTAACTCTGAACCAGTAAATTGTCGGACTGAAGCCGGAACCCACAATGAAAGCTTCGCTTTCAGCGGCACATTACGCTGCGCTTATGATGCCCTACGAAATCCTAGTCTCTACGATGAAGTCAGTTCGACGCGACGAAGTTGCGGGATTTTATGGAGTTTCAGAGTCATTGTTTGAAGTTTTATCTCTTACTAAAAGAACAATCTATGCCTTACTGCCCTAGAGCGTTGGAAAAGTTATTCTTCGATTTAAAGAATGAGGCATTAAAGGTCTTAAAGCGAATTTTTGCTTTCCTTTAAGCGTAAGTTTTGGGCGCTAGCAAAAAGTTGCCCGCCCAGCTTTTTTCTGAATTAAGGAGCGGAATAAAGTTTAGGAATGCAAAGTGTTTGAATGGAACATGAATTCCACGTCGGTCTGAAGCCGCGACTTACAATAAAAGCTTCGCTTTCTACGGCACATTACGCTGCGCTAATGATGCCCTACGGCCTTTGGTGTTACATCGTTGAAGTCCCGATGAAGTTAGTTCGACGCGACGAAGTTGCGCGACTTTATGGAATTTCAGGGTCAGTTAAAAATACCTTCTCTCAAGTCTTCAAAAACAATCTATGCCTTACGATATAAGTCGTCTTGGTAAACCTGATCATAACCAAAGTGAATCAGACGTTTGGGCGAAAGCCCGATGAAGAGACCTTTTGGTTACTTTTGTCCTTTTCTGAATTAAACGACGGGCAAAAGTTACCCGCTCAGCAGAGCGGAACCAAGCTTGCAAACTAGGACGCGTTGAGAAGTAACAAATATACTTGAAGCTCAAATAAAAAAAGCCCCGCATGGCGGGGCTATAAAACTAGAAAGTGACATACGATAAGGTCACGCGCTGTTGTTACACAGCATTCTGACCCGATGACGCATTTTTCAATGCGTCATCAAGATGCAGATCGGTTTCAAGGTGAGTCAGTGTTTTAGCTCACCTTGAAAAATGTATTAAATGACATTTTTATTTAGTGACGCGCTTTTTAGCACTTCATCCAAATGTAACCATGTTTCGATCACGGTATCTGGGTTAAGGGACATACTTTCGATTCCCTGAGCCACTAACCAGTCAGCAAAGTCGGCGTGGTCGGATGGACCTTGGCCACAGATACCAACGTATTTACCTTGTTCACGACAGGCGGTTATCGCCATTTTTAGCAGTTTTTTGACGGCAGGATTACGTTCGTCAAACTTATCAGCGATCAATCCAGAATCGCGGTCTAGCCCTAGCGTCAATTGGGTTAAATCGTTTGAGCCGATAGAGAAGCCATCGAAGTATTGTAGGAACTCATCCGCCAATAATGCGTTGGATGGTAACTCGCACATCATGATGACTTTTAAATCGTTTTCGCCACGAGCCAAACCTTGTTCTGCTAGAAGCTCGGTGACTTGCTGTGCTTCTTCTAAGGTACGTACAAAAGGAATCATGATTTGTACGTTGGTCAGTCCCAT
>TARA_R110001599_G_scaffold29107_1_pt1 | contig 28814 bp, 24 predicted proteins | sample TARA_R110001599 | Tara Oceans TARA_R110001599 (sample SAMEA4398360) | marine metagenome | biome: Polar Biome; feature: [MES] marine water layer (ENVO:01000295) within the mesopelagic zone...; material: water (ENVO:00002006), including particulate matter (ENVO:01000060) such as......
AGTAATTGCCGTAGTTGGCCTAAGGAATATAGCTTGTTTTACAGTGGCTTACGGGAAATATCGAGCGCGGGTCTTTTTTCTTATAATAAATCGGGTTAAGTGGGTAGTGGTCGGGCGATTGTGTTTAACGCAAGTGATATTCGCGATGTGATTTATATGGCGTTGGTTCGAGTGAAGTGTTAGCCGATCTCGCTTGTTGAGCAGCTACTGGGTCTGCGCTTGAAAGACTAGGCAGCATCCCCAATAGCGTAAAAAGAGTGATCTCGCAACGAACTCAGTTGCCTTCTAAGGTGTCTGAAATATCGCTAAACGCTGCGCCAATACCGGCAGTGGTACTTGAACCAGAGCCAAGTAAGCTAACGCCGAAAACAATTACAACAACGAGTAGTGCGGCCATAACAGCGTATTCAATTGCACTGGCGCCACTTTCGTCATTTTTAAGTGTGGTTAGTTTGCTAGTAATTTTGTTTAACATGGGGCATTCTCCGGGATTTAGGTGGCGACCGAACAACGCGGAATTCCCTCTCGGTCTTGGGACTTACTATGTTCTTTACACATCCCCAAAGAAATAAGTAATTGCCGTAGTTGGTTTAGGGAATATAGCTAGTTTTACCGTGTTTTAAGGATAATTGTTGCGGAGTTTGAAATTTGGGTGACGACGTTCGTAAAAGTATGCGGCACAAGGCGATGGATCTACTAGCCCGCAGAGAACATTCTCGCCGGGAGCTAGTAATCAAGCTGAGTAGAAAGTATCCAGAGGATACTGGAATAGACGCGGTTTTAGATAAATTAGCGGCGGATGGGCTGCAATCTGATGCGCGCTTCGCTGCATCGTTTTTTCGCCTGCGCGTGCAAGGTGGCTTTGGCCCTAACCGGATTCGCGCAGAGCTTCGACAGCGCGGCATAAGTGATGTCTTAATCGATCAGCAGTTTAGTGAACAAATTGTGGATTGGTTTGCGGCAGCCGAAGCACTTTATCTGAAAAAATACGTAGGCGTAAATGTTGGTGATCCGCGAGAGCGTGCTAAATGTTTTCGTTATTTACAGTATAAAGGCTACGATTTAGAGCATATAAATGCTTTGTTTTAGACGATAATTTCCTCAGTATTGACCGAAAGTGAAAATATTTGAGTAAAAAAATTGATATTGGAATCGAATATGATGAAAAAATTGAAAGCACTGGTATTGGTACTCGCTGTTAGCGCTGGCGCTGCGCCTACAGTCGCGCAAGTGGGAGGATTGGAAGGTGCAAGGCTCGAAGAGCTGTCGGTGAAATTAAATTTGTCTGAGATTCAGCGCAACAAGGTAAAAGCCCTGCTCACCCGTTATGCTGAGGAGGCGTCTAGTGTGCGCGATGGTTTAATTCAAGTGCAACAGACGATCCAAACCGCCAATTTAGCTAGGCTTAATAGTTCGACTATTCAACGAATTAGCGGCGAGGCGGGACGCTTGTCCACCGCGCACACTAAAAGTTTGCTAACAACCCAGCGCGATTTTTATGCTTTGCTCAGCAAAGAACAAAAGCAGCAATACAATAAAATGCGCGCTGAAGCACAAGCTCAGCAACTTCGCTTGCCGGCATTGCCTGACAAGCGGTAAGCCTTAGTAGCTACAACTGCTCAATGGTGAAGTTGTGCGTCGTCAGAAAGTTATTTAACTCAGTGGCTTTGGCGGCGTTGCTCAGTACCGCCACGCTTGCATCGCCCTTGCTTAGGTAACGCTCACAAACCCGCTGTAAATCGCCCTCGGTGACCGCAAGAACGCGCTGACGGAACAGGCGGCGCTGAGCTAAGCTGCGGCCAAATACATTGCTGTGATGATCCTGCTTGGCTTCGCCCGCAGGGGAACCGGGCTTATCGATACTGCTAACCACGCCGAGAATGGCTTCTTCAAGTCCCTGGGCAATAACGGGTGTGTTTAGCATCCATTCGATGGACTTATCGAAGTCGCTTAAGGTGTCTACTACGCGCGGGTCTCGATAGGAATAAAAGCGGAAAGCCGCAATATTGGAATCTTGCGAGGCGCCGCCGCCGTAAGCGCCGCCTTGTTCCCGAATTACGCGATGGAGAAAGCCATTTTTCATATAGGTGGCCAATACCGTTAATACCGGGGCGTCGGGATGGTCAGAAGGCACGGTTGGGTATGCTTTGGCACAGAAGTTAACTTGGGAGTTGGCTACCCAAAACTCTTTTTTGACCTCTTTCACTGCCGGCTGGCTAAAATTGCTCGTTGTTGTGGCATTAAAATCCTGCCACAGCGGTGCAAGTTCACTGCACAGCGGTTCAATGCGGTCGGCTTCGGCGATGATTAGTAGCTGTCGCTCCGCCTTAAGCATTTTACTGTGTATAGCTGAAAGCTGATCCGCGAGTTTACTCAATTCTTCTGGCGCGGCAATTTGCTCGCTCAGGTTTTTAAGTTGGCGTATGCCGCTTAAACCGCCCAATGCCTGATTTATTTTGGCAATCGGGCTCATGCCGGCGCAGGCCGCGGTCATTGCCAAGCCATGGCCATTTCCGGTGATACTTGATTCCCGCCGGGCTTTAAGCTGAGAAACCAAATCTTGAATGCGGTCACACTCATCAAAGCGAAGTGTTTCTAAGGTGTCGCGCATAAGCTGGGTTTGCGCACCGGCGTTTCGAACGAGGGCTTTAGACGAAAGTACTAAATAAGCCTTTAACTTCTGCTCGTCAGCAATGTCACCGCGCATGCTAGTGTACGCGCTGATACCGCCGCAGACCTGGGCTTGGCGAGCTTGTACTTGCAGATAATCTTGATCGCCAAGGCCGAGTTCGGTTAGTACTTGGGTGTAAATTGCGAGTAGGGCTAATTCGTCGTCGTCGAGCTCTGGTAGTGCAATCAGGAGCTGCTGGTATACCAAACCGTTGGTGCCACGGGCGTAGCTCGTGTACGGCAGACTGCCAAACTGCGCCTGTGAGCTTTGCAGTGCGGGCATGTCGAGGGGAACATCGGCTAAGGTGACCTTGGGTAGGATACTGTCGTCTTCTTCAAGAGCCTGGCGTTCTGTCAGTGCGACCGCTTGGTCGATAATGGCCTGCTTCTGTTCATCGTTTAAGCTCGCTTTAATAGCCGCTAAACGCTGCTTTTCAGCCTGTTCAATTCGCGATTGAATATTTTCATCTGGGCTCATTACGAGGGTGAGGCGGTGCGGGTTATCGAGTAGGGCTTGGGCCAATTGCTTTATGTAATCGGGTTTTGCTGCGCGTTCGCGTAGGGCTTGCAGTGCTGGGTCGAGATTCAATAAGTCGATTGGTTTGCCACGATGGGTGGCGCTGCCTAGTGCAGTCAAAATAAGCTGCAGGCCATAGGGGTAACCGTCGCCGCCAATTTCGCGCTGCTGCAGCTCGAGTTGATGTAGCACTGCGTCGACATCTTCTTTCGCAATCCCATTTTCAGCGACCTCGCGAAGGGTATCTAAGATCAGCGCTTCAACGTCGTCAACTTTACTCGCGCAGCTGCCTTCGAGGCCACAGGCAAAGACCATCTCACGCATAGAATCTTCGAGCCCACACATGGGCGACGGGGAGCTGCCTAAGGTGCTTGTTTCCAGTGCGCGGAGCAAGGGGCTGGCGCTATTGTCTAGCAAAACGCCGGCAAGTAATTGAGCTTCTAGCAAAGTGTCTAATTGAGTGCTTTTACCCAGTAGCCAGGAAACCACGATGTGTGTTTTGTCGCCTTTGTTTTCTGCAGCGGGTAGCGGGTAGCTTTCCTGTACGCGAATTGGGGCGTGATAGCGTTTTTCGTCACCGACTTCAATATGACTGTCGAGGGCGTCAAAGCGTGCTAAAGCCAGCTCCTCAAAACGGGCCTGATGTTCCGCCGCAGGTATATTGCCAAAAGTCATAAATATGGCGTTGCTTGGGTGGTAATGGCTTTGGTAAAAGGATTTGAGCTGGGCGTAGTTGAGATCGGGGATGTCTTCAGGCTCGCCGCCGCTATTGTAGTGGTAGGTTGTGCTTGGGAATAAGTACTTGCAGAGCGTATGCCAGAGCTGGCTGGAGATAGAGCTCATGGCGCCTTTCATCTCGTTAAACACCACGCCCTTGAATTCCAGTTCGGAGTTGGGGTTGCCTGCTTCTTTAAATTCTAAGCGATGACCTTCTTGAGCAAAATCGAGGGGGTGGAGGCGCGAGAAAAACACTGCGTCCATATACACCTGCAACAGGTTCTCAAAGTCTTTGCGGTTGCTGCTGGCAAAGGGGTAGGCCGTCCAATCCGAGCTGGTAAAGGCATTCATAAAACTGTTAAGCGAGCGTCGAATCATCATGAAAAATGGGTCGCGCACGGGGTATTTTTCACTGCCACATAGCGCGGTATGCTCAAGAATGTGGGCAACGCCACTGGAATCCTTAGGCACGGTGCGCAAGGCGACCAAGAAAACATTTTCTGGGTTGTCGCTGGCGATATGATAGTGGCTGGCGCCGGTTTTAATATGCTGGTATTCGGCAATGCTTACGCCTAAGGCTGGGATTTCCTCGCTGCTGATTAAAGTGAAGCTTGGAAATGCTTCAGAAGAAGTATTACTAATCGCTGCGGCAGGACTTGCTTGCGTCATGGTGTATCCAAATATCTGAGAGTGGGGATCAACGGGTATTCTAGCTCGGGGGAAAGTGCTTGCCTATGACTTATCGTATTCCTGCCTTTTGAGGCGTAATTAGCTTGTTTAAATCAAATTTTATTCGATAAATTTTTGGCCAGAGTTTGCCTGTGACTAACCAACTATCGTTGCTAGGATCGTAAGCGATGCCGTTAAGCACCGCCTCGGGGTTAGGTGTTGTAGATTTCGCGGCGTCCAGTGCGAGTGCGCTGAGATCAATGTTGGCCACTACATCACCGCTTACTGCATGAATTACGAGCAAATGCTGCTCATGCCACTGATTGGCAATAATAAAATCGCCGTGGCATTCAAGCTCGTTCAGTTGATTCACGGGCTGGCCAGCGCTGCGAACACTCACCGTATGGCTCAGCTGCATGGTGCTGGCGTGAAACCACTGCAGTTGATCGCTGCCATTGCTCACGACTAAAAAATCGCCGCGATCCTGATTAATACTGGCGCAAAGTCCCCAGCCTTGGCCCTCATACTTAAATACATTTAGTAATGTGAAGTGGTGTGGGTCGAGTATTAGGCCTTTGCCGGCGCGCCAAGTAAGCATATACAGCTTACCTCGGTAGAGTGTTATGCCTTCCGCAAAGAGATTGCCGGGCAGAACTGTGCCGGTAATACTGTCTTCAGGCTTTGGCGGAAAGGCGCGAGACACAATTTTTGAGTGGCCATACAAGCCGCTGCTCTCATAAAGGCGGCCCTGATACAGCTCGAGTCCTTGGGTGAACAGCGCGGGTTGGTGCGGGTAGCTGTCAAGCAATGTGTAAGCGATAGAGTTTGCAGCCAGGCCGCTAGTGCTTCCACAAAGCAGCCCAAGTAGGGCGAGTAGGCGCACAGTGTAAGCGAGAGGTGAACCACCAAGCAAAGCTGCTTTGATCATTGGAATATCGTCGTCGAGTTCATGCTTTCTATCATACAGGCTGCAATGGCTTTCGCTAGCGTGGAGTTTGTTGTGTGCTTTAAAGTGCTTGATTGCGGATGAGCTTGCGAATAACAAAGCGGGCGGGCGATAGGGCTTCGCACAGCGGTCTAGGCAGCGGACGTATGTCATTGCCAATATAGCTGGCCAGCAATTCGGCGCACAGGGGGGTAGAGGTTAAGCCTCGGGAGCCGTGGGCGACATTAATATAGAGATTTGGGTGATTTGCGGCTGGGATTGGAATTTTACTGCGGGCATCTTTACCGAGTGCCTGGTAATTCTCTGTGAAATCCTTGATTCGTGGTACCGCGCCGACCACGGGCATATAGTCAGCGCTGGCGCAGCGCAGTGCCGCGCGGCCGCCGATCGCTTTGGTATCGGGCTTAAGTAAGGTCGGTGCCAAGTCGTTTAGCTGCTTTATATTCCAGTCGTGCTCCGCCTCAGTTATATCACAGTGCATATTTTTAAGATCAAAGCTCGCACCGATGCAAAACTGCTGGCCGACGGCGGGCGCGAAATACCCTTCATGGCAAATAACACAGTGCGGCGATTGTCTAAGGCTGCTTTCTGCCAGATAACTTAGTTGGCCGCGAATCGCTTTAAGGGGCAAATAGGCCGTTTGGGCGAAACGCTTGGCGTCATTGCTGTTGGCGATTACGATGGTATCGGCTTGCTGAATGCAAATTTGTTGCTCATCTAAAACGTGCCACTGATCCTTTATATGCTCTAGACGCAGGGCAGTGGTGTTGTTTAGTAGCGTGATGTTAGGGTGAGCTAACATGGCCTGGCAAACGCTGGGCGGCGATAGCCAGCCCGCGTCCGGGTAATAGAATGCATTCCCACTTACAGAAATCGCAGATTTCTCCTCGAGTGCGTTCTCGCTAAGAAATTGCAGCCAAGGCTGATCATTAAGTAAGGCTTTGAGTTTGTGAAATTGCTTTATTTCGCGTGGCGATTTTGCCAGTTGAAGAACGCCGCAGAGCTCGCCGCTAATGAGCTCGCGATTCAGCAAGTCTTTATAATGACTGAGCGCATACAAAAAGCTGGCGAGGTTAAATTGATTTAGCTCGCCAGGGTCTGGTGAAAGCTTGGTGTACAAAATACCCTGGGGATTACCGGATGCGCCACTGGCTGGCACAGTGCGCTCGATAACGGTTACCTGATAGCCGCGTTGGGCAAGTGCGTTGGCCGTGCTGCAACCGGCGAGGCCGGCACCGATCACAATGATCTGTTTAGGCTGGCGCTGAGGGCCGGGTAAGTGCCAAGGTACGGCAACCGCTTCCGGCGCGGGGGCGTCTATGTCGATTTCCTTGTTCAGCGTGCCCCTCAACATATCGCGTTTGCGGCCATAGCCCTGAACTTTTTCGACCGTAAACCCTTGTGCGCGTAAACCACGTTTAACAAATCCGGCAGACGTAAATGTTGCAAATGTAGTATTTGGTTTACTTAAGGCGCCAATACATGCGAATAAGGTGTTGTGCCACATATCCGGGTTACTGGCTGGCGAGAAGCCGTCTAAAAACCAAGCGTCGGCACGGGGCGAGCGGCTGGCGTTTACAGGAATTGCCGAATTTGGTGCGTCAAGCAGTGCGGGAAAGCAGTGGAGGGCATCACCAAATAGTAAATCGAGACAAACTTGTGCACTATTCAACAATCTACGGTGCTGGCCTAGTAACAGCGGCGGATAATTGTACTGTAGTATAGCTGCTAGAGACGTGAGTTCTGGCCAGCTTGTGTGGGCGCGGCGCAGGTCCTCAGCCTTGAGTGGATGTTTTTCTACCGAGATGTAGTGAAGCTGCCAGTGTTGGGGCGCAGTTTGCTGCCACAGTTGCCAGGCCAATAGAAAATTTAGGCCGGTGCCAAAGCCTGTTTCGATAATAGTAAATCTTCCAGTGCTCTCTCTGTTAAGCGCTTGCCAACGCTCGGCGAGCTGATTGTGCGACAGGAAGACATGGCGGCTTTCTTCAATGCCGCTCTCTTGGGAAAAGTAAATGTCGCCGTAGTCCGTGGCGTGAGGGGCGCCAGCGTCGTCCCAATGCAGTTTTGCGCTTTGAATTGAATAGGGATTATTGTCTTGTTTGGTGGTCATTATAAAGTAAGCGTCGGTGCTGGTTGGGAATGTATTGTATCAGTGAAAATGACCAAAACCTCGGTGTATAAACTTTGTTGAATTGGATTACATGGCGCAACGCGGTTGTTATGGGGATTCTGTTGGTGTTGGCGCCGTCGACCCTGGCGCAGGCTGTAGACGCAGACAAGGCTAAAGTCACATTAGCGCTGGCGACCGAGCCGCCAACGCTTAATAGCGCCGTGGCTACAGATACGGTAGCGAGTTTTATTCTATCGCACCTAATGGAAGGGCTTTTGGTCTATGGCCCCGACGGTGAGTTGGCACCGGGTGTGGCACAGCGCTGGCAATTAGATGCCGATGGCGCGCGCTTTTGGTTGCGTGATGACGCCCGTTGGAGTGACGGCAAGCCGGTAACCGCACACGACTTTGTGTTTGCTTGGCGCCATGCCCTGGATCCTAAAACCGCGTCGCAATACGCCTTTATATTCTATCCAATTAAAAATGCTGGAGCAGTGAATCAAGGCACGCTAGCGTTGAGCGAATTGGGTGTCAGCGCCGTGTCAGATACTGAACTAAAGGTTGAATTTGGCAGCCCATGCCCTTATTTTCTTAGCCTAACCGCCTTTATGACCTTCTTACCCTTACGTGAGGATGTTCTTGCTCAGTGGGACGGGCGTTACGCAGCTGACGCCGATAAACTCACGGTGAATGGACCTTACTTGTTAACGAAGTGGGTCCACGGTGCGCATTTGCAGCTGCAAAAAAATCCACGGTACTGGCAGGCGGATTCTGTGCGGATTGCTGAAATTGATATGCCGTACCTCACCGCTGATCCCAGTGCACAATTTAACTTATTCCGCGACCAGCAAATTGCCATGGCGCCACTTGATACTGGCTTACTGAGCGAGGCGATTAAACGCGGTTTTGATATTGAGTACTTTCATACGGGGTCACTGTATTTTTTGGAGTTTAATTTCCGAGAAGGCCGAATTACCGGGAACCGGTCCTTTCGCAAAGCCGTTCAACGTTTAATTGATCCCGCATTGCTTGTGAATAAAATCATCGGCTTGCCGGGAATTCAGCCTGCGTATTCATTGTTCCCGGTAACAGTGAAAGGCGCAAAAGGTAGTTTTCGCGATGAGTATCCGGTGTTGCGGGTTCAGCCCGATATTGGCGCCGCGCGAGCCTATATCAGGCAAGCTAAAGCAGAACTGGGTATTACTGAGATACCGCCACTCATGTTGCTGGCTGGTGACAGCCCGCGAGCATTGCAAGAGGCAGAGTACTATCAGTACTTGTTTAAAAATGGTTTAGGTATTGAGCTGCGAATTGATCAGCAAGTTTTTAAACAACGTCTTGAAAAAATGCGTCGCGGTGATTTTGATATGGTGTCCGCCGCATGGGGGCCGGACTACGATGACATTATGACCTTTGCGGATTTATTTGCCTCTTGGAATGACAATAACCGTGGGCGCTACAATAATCCGCTTTATGATCGCTGGATACGCTTGGCTCAGAATAGTAATGATTCTCGTACTCGCTTTAACGCCATGGCACAAATTCAACGAATTGTGGTGGATGACGTTCCCATATTACCGACCTACGAAAATGGCGTGCTCTACGTGCAAAATCCGCGGCTACGGGGCGTGCGGCGCTCCATTTTTGGCGGCGACCCGCTATTTCGTTACGCATGGATAGAGCGCTAAACCATGCTGAAATTTATTGCCAAGCGTCTAATGTCGGGAGCGATTACCATTTGGTTTATCGCCACCGCGACATTTTTTGCGATGCATGCCGTCCCCGGTGACCCGTTAAGTCAAGAAAAGGCCATGTCGCCGGCAGTTCGTGCACAGCTTGAAGCGCGTTACGGTTTGGATAAACCGCTGTTTGAGCAGTATCAGTTGTTTCTTAGCAATATGCTGCATGGCGATTTTGGTATCTCCTTTACCCAAGAAAATCGCAAAGTTAACGATATTATTAGTAAACACTTCCCGATTTCGGCGATTTTAGGATTGGCGGCTATATTGATTGCCTTAGTCGGTGGGGTTGCGGCAGGCACTGTGGCCGCCTATTACCGTAACCGTTGGCCTGATCGCCTCGTGATGGTCGCGGTGATTGCCGCTATCTCGGTTCCGAGCTTTGTGATTGCCGGTTTGGCGCAATTGAGTATCGTTGCCATGAATAATGCCTCCGGCCAAACCTTGCTGCCGGTCGCGGGTTGGGGGAGCGTAAATCATATTTGGGTGCCCGCATTGGTTTTAGGCTTGGGCACAATGGCCTATTTAAGCCGGATTATGCGCGCTTCCATGCTAGAGGTGCTGAGCGCAGATTATAATACCGCGGCTAAAGCCAAGGGCGTGCACGGCTGGCGTTTATTCTGGCATCATCAATTACGTAATGCGGTTTTGCCGGTGGTGACCGAACTTGGGCCGACAATTGCGGGAGTGACGACCGGCGGTTTTGTGGTGGAGCTAATCTTCGCCATACCGGGTTTAGGGCGCTACTTTGTGCAAGCAGTACAGCAATTGGATTACACCGTCATTATGGGCACAACCGTATTCTATGGCGCGTTTTTGGTATTGGTCGTAGTGCTGGTCGATATTAGCTATGGGATTATCGATCCACGTATTCGCCTCCACGCGAGCGGGGGTGGTCGCTAATGGCCTTGTCGGTATTTCGTTTTGCGCGGCGAACCTGGGCGAGTGAAGACCTTGAGCAGGTTGCGCCACTCCCGCTACCCAAAATGGCCACCCCCGCAGTAATTATCTCCGGCCTAGTCGTGGTTGCTTTGCTGCTATTTGTAACTATTGGCCCCTTGGTATGGCGTCAAGATCCATCTCAGCAATGGTTGTCGCAAATATCCGCCGGTCCCAGCGCGGCACACTCAGTGCGTTTAATCAGGGATGTTGGGCCTTGGCAGCCGCCGGTTGGTGAGACCCCGCAAAATTTAATTGTACACGACGCCAATACTGAATTCGTGCGCCTACATTGGCCGCAGATCGAGGGGGTTAAACGCTATCGGATTTATCGCGCCCAGGCACATAAAGTCGGTTTGGGCTTGGCGCTTGCCGAGACTGGCAACACTTACTATCAAGATCGTTTGCAATTACGTTCCCAGGTATACCGCTACACCATTGCGGACGCGGATACTGGCTTATTGCTGCTGGCGCGGGAAATACGGCCTGAGCCGGCAATGTCGCTATTTGAAGCGCAATTACAAGGTCTTGTGCCTGTGGGTGCGGGCCGCGTTTATACAAAATGGCTGGATCTGCCCGGCCACCCTTTAGGAACGGATGCGCTAGGTCGGGATATTTTGGCGCGGCTGATGGCGGGAGGGCGAACATCCTTGTTTGTTGGCGTAGTAGCGCCTCTGCTGTACATCAGTTTTGGTTGTATTTTTGGCGCTATTGCAGGCTTAGCGGGAGGCTGGGTTGATCAGCTGGCCATGCGGTTTGTTGATTTTGTGGTGGCATTGCCGTTCCTGCTGTTTATGATTTTATTTCGGGTAGCCTTTGGTGTTGGTCCTGGCGAAAACGGTATTACACCCCTGATTATTGCCATGTTAATGCTGAGTTGGCCAGGGAGTGCCAGGTTGATTCGCGGACAGGTGTTGGCTTTGCGGGGGCAAGCCTTTGTTGAAGCTGCAAAGTTAGCTGGGGTAAGTACCACGCGAACAATACTGCGGCATATGTTGCCAAATGTGTTGCCGATGATTTTGGTGGCGTTTAGCTTTGCCATCCCTCAGGCCATTTTTACTGAGGCGTTTTTGTCGTTCATTGGTATGGGGGTATCTCCGCCAACGACATCGTGGGGTGCATTGTGTAACGACGGGATAAAAACCTTGCTATCCCACCCTCGGCAATTGCTATTACCGGCACTATTTATAAGCGTCTCTGTATTAGCCTTTAATCTACTGGGCGATGCGCTAAGAGACGCCACCGACCGCCGTGCGGGGGTGGTAAAAGCATGAATTTGCTGGCATTAGAAAATTTGCAGGTAAGCATAGGGCCGGTCCAAGCTGTACGGGATGTGTCGCTAAGGTTGGCGCCGGGTGAATGTCGTGCGCTGGTAGGGGAGTCTGGTTGTGGTAAATCGGTGACTGCCATGAGCCTGTTAAATCTAATGCCCAGCGCTGCCAAAACGAATGCCGGTCGCTGGGAATTCGCAGGGCGGGATATGCGTCAGTTAAGCGAGCGCGACTGGCGGCGTATGCGTGGCAATGACATTGCGATGATATTTCAAAATCCAATGACTGCACTAGACCCAACTCAGACAATTGGCAGTCAGATTGCTGAACCGCTGCGTATTCACAAGGGCTTGTCTAAGCGCGAGGCGCGCATGCGTGCTATTGCACTGCTGGAGCGTTTGGCTATTGCTAATCCTGCTCAGCGGGCAGGGCAATACCCCTTTGAATTTTCCGGGGGAATGTTGCAGCGCGCAATGATTGCGATGGCGGTGGTGTGTGAGCCGCAATTATTGATAGCAGACGAGCCCACCACGGCGCTAGATGTGACTGTGCAAGCCGAAGTGCTGAGTATTTTGCGCGAGCTACGAGAGTCCAGCGGCACCGCAATGTTGTTTATTACCCACGATCTTGGTGTGGTTGCTGAAATTGCCGACTCCGTGTCGGTAATGTACGCCGGCCAAACTGTCGAGTCGGGTAGCTTACGCGAGGTATTTAATACCGAGGCGCATCCCTATACCCAGGCTTTAAAACGCGCCGTGCCGAATATGACACACCCGCAAGCACTGCAAGCAATTGCGGGTACACCTCCGGATTTACGTCACCCGCCGACGGGTTGCGGTTTTGCTGCGCGTTGTTCGGAGCGGATGGCGATTTGCGAAGAGTTACCTGCAAATTTCTCCTGCAAGGCGGGGAGCGACCACCACGCGCGGTGTTGGCTGTGGCACCCTGAGCACCCAGCGCGCTGGCGGGAGGCTGAACAATGAATGTACCAATCGTTCAGCTTCAGGAGTTGCGCTGCCATTTCGCCAATGGTGAGGGGCTATTAGCGGCCGTTGATGGGGTAAACCTCAGTATTGAGGCCGGTGAGGTGTTGGGCTTAGTGGGCGAGAGCGGCTCCGGTAAATCGACCCTGGGGCGGATTATTGCAGGCTTACAGCCTCGCACAGCGGGTGATTTGATTATTGGTGGTAGATCAATGCCGCGGACTTATGATCGCCGCCAATTTAAAGCCATGTCTACGCAAGTTCAGATGGTATTTCAGGATAGCTATGCAAGCCTAAATCCTCGAATGACAATACTGGCCAGCTTGCAAGAGCCATTGTGGAGTCAGGGCGTGGCGCCCGCTACTGCGCGGGCTAAAGCCTGTTATTGGCTGGAGCGAGTAGGGCTGCCGCAGTCTGCCGGTGAACGCTATCCTCATGAACTCTCCGGTGGCCAGCGTCAGCGCATTGGCATTGCCAGAGCGTTTATCGCTGAGCCACAGCTAGTGATTTGTGATGAGCCCGTATCTGCGCTTGACGTATCGGTGCAGGCGCAAATTATTAATTTGCTGCAAGAGCTGCAAAGTGAGCACAATACCGCTATGTTATTTATAGCGCACGACTTGGCGGTGGTGCGTTTTCTCGCGACGCGCACTGCGGTAATGTATCTTGGTGAGATTGTCGAGTTGGGTGCGACGCCGGCCTTGTTTGAGGGGCCGCGACACCCCTATACCGTGAAGCTTTTAGCAGCGCACCTCGATGGCAATATTAAAGAACGTAAGATTGTGCCGCATTTGGCGGTAAAGAACGTCAGCCATAAGGCGCCTTTGGCCACTGACAGCGGTTGCCGTTTTGCACCGCGCTGCCCACTCGCCGAGCCATTGTGTAGCGCTAATCCGCCGTGGTTGCGCCCGACGCGGGTCGCCACCGAGGCCGCTTGCCACCGTTTGGCGGACGTGGAAGTATTAAACCTGAGGAAATGAGTAAGGCCGCCAGGCCAGAATGAAACAATACGGACTAATAATTAATGAAAGTACAAATGAATGCCCCCAGTGTGTTAGCGATAGCCGCGACGCTGTTTAAAACCGGAATACTGGACGCTGGGCGCACCGAGGCGAAACGGTATTTTCGCGAACTCGAGGCTGGCCGTGAATTGATCCTGTCGGATATGGCAATGCCGGATAAATCGACTTTGCGGATAAAACTGCAGTTAATGCCGCAAGAATTTCGCGGCAATTTGAATTTCAGTGCATTTAAAGAGCAATTGCTGTACTTAACTACAGAATTGGCCAAAATCGTTAACGCCAAGTCTGAACCACTGGTCATGAGCGATGACGACGGTGGCCAGCTTTTATTTAACATTCCAGCCATTACCTATATTGATGGCGTTTTGAATGCATTGGTCTTAGGTGCTGATCTGAGGAGGCCTGGGACGCTTGTTTTGCAGTTGATGTTCATTGATCCTGAACAATATAGATCGGCAGAAATCAAAACAGCGTAGTGAGTGTTGACACTGAATACAAATGTCGATAGCTTGCCTACCTGAATATCAGTGGTCGGCTTGCCTGAGGTTTTGGGTGCGGCGCCAATAACAACAAGCACGAATTTTAGGGGGCGACTTTGTCAGCAGAAATGGAAAGTATTGCAGCAGTCATAAACGCAGCGCGCAAGAATGTGGGCATGCCGAGTGACGTAGATTTGACGCAACATGCCAATTTAGGGGCTATGTTCGACTATTGCGTCAGTAAGTTCGGCGATTTACCGGCGCTATCCTGTATGGGTGAAACGCTGAGCTATAAAGACCTGGATCGACTTTCTGCACAATTTTCGAGCTACTTACAAAATCACACCAATTTGCGCCCCGGTGATCGCATCGCCCTGCAAATGCCGAATATTCTGCAATACCCTGTAGCCTTGTTTGGCGCGATTCGCGCTGGCCTCATTGTCGTTAATACCAATCCGCTGTACAGCCAGCGCGAGCTTAAGCATCAATTAAATGATTCTGGAGCAAAAGCGCTGGTTGTACTTGCCAACGTCGCAGAAGCAGCCGCAGCAGTTGTTGATGAGACGCCAGTAGAATTTGTTATTGTCACCGAAATTGGTGATCTGCATCCGACCGCCAAGCGTTTATTAATTAACAACGTCGTTAAACACGTTAAAAAAATGGTGCCCAAATTTAGTTTTAAGAACGCGGTTAAATACCGCAGCGTTCTGGCTAAGGGCAAAAGTGGTCAATTTACCAAGGCTAACCCTGACGCTGAAGACGTTGCATTGCTGCAATACACTGGCGGTACTACTGGTGTGTCTAAAGGCGCAATGATCAGTCACCGCAATTTGATGGCAAATATTCTTCAGAGCAAAAACTTGTTTGAAAGTTTTGGCCTCAACGAAGGTGAAGAAACCTTCCTGTCGCCGCTGCCGCTATACCATATTTACTCCTTTATGCTGTCTTTCTGCGTAATGTTGCAGGGTAATCACGGCGTGTTAATTGCTAACCCTCGTGATCTTAGTAGCGTGATTAAAGAAATGAAGCGCTACCGCTGGAGTGGCATGAGCGGGATTAACACCTTGTTTGTGCAGCTGTGCAATAACGATGAATTCCGCGCGTTGGACTTCTCGTCAGTGAAGGCGACAATGTCTGGCGGCATGGCATTGACTGCCGGCGCGGCTAAAGAGTGGATGGAAGTTACCGGCGCAGAAGTATATGAAGGCTATGGCCTGACTGAGACCTCGCCAGTGGTTTCTATTAATCCCGGTGGTAACAATCAAATTGGTACGATTGGTGTGGCATTACCCGGCACTGAAATCCGCATCGTTGTTGAAGGTAAGGATATGGGTGTGGGTGAGCGCGGCGAATTATGCGTGCGCGGACCACAGGTGATGATGGGCTATTGGCAGCGTCCGGATGAAACTGAAAAGACCATTATTGATGGCTGGTTACACACCGGTGACGTCGCGATTGTGCAAGAAGATGGCTATATGCGCATTGTAGACCGGATGAAGGACATGATTATTGTGTCCGGCTTCAATGTTTATCCCAATGAAATTGAAGACGTGCTGAGTGGCCACCCCAATATTGCAGAATGCGCGGCAATTGGTGTTCCCGATGAGAAATCTGGGGAAGCGGTTAAGATCTTTGTTGCCGCCAAAAAAGGCGATATTGATGTAGCCGAGTTAAAAGCATTTTTGCGCGACCGCTTAACTGGCTATAAAATGCCTCGTTATATTGAAGTGCGTGACGAACTGCCTAAAACCAATGTGGGTAAGGTATTACGGCGCTCGCTTCGCGACGAAGAGCTTGCCAAGCTCGCTAAGGCTAAATAGTGGTTTAGCTATTAACTAGTAAGTAAAAGGCGCCAAATGGCGCCTTTTTTGTTTTTAATGGAATGTATGCCTGAAACTCAATCAGAATTAAACGCGATTGCGGCGGCGTCAAGCCCATTGGCACTGATGGCGCAGCTCGAGAACTGTTTTTTAGCAGATCGCTTTGCACTCGGTCGAAGCTGTCGGCAATTGCAGCAGCAGTTACTGGCGGGTGGTGATATTAGTCACAAGCTGGCAGCACTTGCAGAGCGATTTAGCGCATCGCAGGCCCGAGTTCAGCTGCGTAGAGATAATTTGCCGCGTGTTGCCTATCCACCTGATTTACCTGTTAGTCAGCGAGTTGATGATATTCGAGCCGCGATTGCGGCTCATCAGGTGGTGGTGGTGGCCGGTGAGACGGGCTCAGGAAAAACGACCCAAATTCCCAAAATCTGCCTTGATATGGGGCGCGGGGTGGCGGGAGTTATCGCGCATACCCAGCCGCGGCGGTTGGCCGCGCGGGCGGTTGCCCAGCGTTTGGCCGAAGAGTTAGACACCACGCTAGGTGACGGCGTTGCCTTTCAAATTCGTTTTCAAGAAGTTAGCTCGCCAAATAGCCATATAAAATTAATGACCGATGGTATTTTGCTGGCGGCGATCCAGCGAGATCGCTATTTGAGTGAATATGACACCATCATCATTGATGAGGCGCATGAGCGCAGTTTAAATATTGATTTCCTGCTGGGCTATTTGAAAACGCTATTGCCTAAGCGGCCCGATTTAAAACTGATTATTACCTCGGCGACCATCGATGTGGCGCGCTTTTCGGAACACTTTAATAATGCGCCAGTAATTGAAGTTTCCGGCCGCAGTTTTCCTGTTGAGTATCGTTACCGTCCACAAGAGGAATTGAGCGCTGACAATGATTTGGCTGAGGCCGTTGAGGCGGTTTTGAGGGAATTGCTTGCGGAAGGTGCGCAGCGCAGTGGCGATACCTTGGTTTTTCTCAGCGGGGAACGAGATATTCGCGATGTGACTCGGCATCTGCGTAAAGCGGAGCTGCCTGGTGCGGAAATATTGCCACTGTATTCGCGGTTAAGCACGGCGGAGCAGCAGCGGATCTTTGATCTGCGGGGACGGCGCGGTTGGCGGGTGGTGCTTGCCACGAATGTTGCGGAGACCTCATTGACGGTGCCAGGGATCCGCTATGTAATCGATGGCGGCACCGCGCGTATTAGCCGCTATAGCGTGCGCAGCAAGGTTCAGCGCCTGCCGATCGAGCCTATCTCTCAAGCTAGTGCAAACCAGCGTGCTGGCCGCTGTGGGCGTGTGGCCGCGGGTATTGCCTATCGCTTGTATAGCGAGGCCGATTACCTGAGCAGGCCGATATATACCGAGCCGGAGATTCAGCGCACTAATCTCGCGGCAGTTATTTTGCAGATGCTCCAGCTTAAACTGGGGGATATCAATGCATTTCCCTTTGTAGATGCACCAGACAAAAAGTTTGTTAATGATGGTTTTGCCTTATTGGCAGAGCTTGGCGCAGTGCGCGACGGCAAACTCAATAAGTTAGGTCAGCAGCTGGGGCGCTTCCCCGTTGATCCGCGTATTGGTCGCTTGCTATTAGCTGCTGCAGATGGCGGCTGTCTCCGAGAAATGTTGATTATCGCCAGCGCGTTAAGTATTCAAGATCCGCGGGATCGCCCTGCCGATAAGCAGCAGGCCGCCGATGAAAAGCACCGCCGATTTTGGCAGCCAGATTCGGATTTTATGGCTTTTGTTGGTTTGTGGAACTATGCCGAAGAGCAGCGGCAAGAACTGTCCGCGAGTCAGTGGCGCAAACTGTGCCAACGCGAGTTTTTATCGTGGACGCGTATGCGGGAATGGCGCGAGGTTCACCATCAAATTACGCTGATGTGTCGGCAATTGAAGTTGCCCGTAAATTCGGCGCCTGCCGACGTCGACAGCATCCATAGAGCGCTACTTCCGGGGTTTTTAGGGCAGATCGCGTGTAAAGATGAAGAGCGTGAATATCTTGGTGCTCGCAACCGTAAGCTGCGCATTTTCCCTGGTTCTTCATTGTTTAAGAAATCTCCGAAATGGATAGTGGCCGCGGAGCTAGCTGAAACCACTCAGCTCTATGCACGCTGCGTGGCTAAAATAGACCCCGAATGGGTGTTTGGGATTAACGATGAACTACTAAAACGCAGCTATTACGAGCCGCATTGGCATAGCCGCAGCGGCCGAGTGATGGCCTTTGAGCAAACCATGCTTTATGGCTTGCTAATACGCGATAAAAAGCGGGTTCATTATGGACCGATATCGCCGGTAGAAAGTCGCGAGATTTTAATTCGGCAGGCCTTGGTTGAAGGGCGATACCTGGGGAAGGCAGCGTTTTTCCAACATAACCGCAAATTGATCGAGGAAATTGCTGAGCTGGAAGATAAGGCTCGTCGGCGCGATATTTTGATCTCCGACGATGAATTGTTTCGCTACTACGATGAACGTATTCCCGAGGGTATTATCACTGCCGCGCATCTAGAAAAGTGGTTGAAAAGTAGTGCGGCGCCGCAGACCTTGTTCTTGAGCCGTGGTGAATTAATGCGCCATGCTGGTAGCGATGTCACTGAGCAGCAATTCCCGGATACATTGCACTGCGCGGGTATGATATTGGCTCTGAGTTATCATTTTGAACCGAATCATCCTGCCGATGGAGTTAGCGTGTCGGTGCCCTTGGCTAACCTCCCTAAGCTCCCCGACGGACGCTTGGAGTGGTTGGTGCCGGGCTTATTGCGGGATAAGTGCATCGCCTTATTGAAAACGCTGCCCAAAGCCCAGCGCAAGCAATTAGTGCCGGTGCCAGATTTTGTTGATAAGGCCTTGCCAATGCTGTCAATCAATGATGTTGGCCTGCTGCCGAGTCTAGCCGACGCCCTGCGTAAAATTACTGGGCTGCAGATTGATGTTGGCGAGTGGTCGCGCAATAGCATTGATAACTTTTACCGTATGAATATTCGGGTGCTCGACAACGCGGGGAAAGTATTGGCACAAGGCCGTGATTTGCGGGCGTTGTGTGCCGAGCTGGCGGTGCAGGTACAGCAAGGGATTGCAGAAGAGCGTGGCAGCGGTTTTGAAACTAAGACCTTAAACAGCTGGGACTTTGATCGCTTAGAGCCGCGATATGAGTTTAAACAAGGTGGTGCAACGCTCGTCGCCTATCCTTGCTTGCGGGACCAGGGCGAGAGCGTTGAATTAAGCCTAGCAGAGACGGAAGCTGATGCGCAGGAAATCAATATGCGTGGCGTACAGCGCCTATTGTTATTGCGGCTTGCGCAGCAATGTAAAACCCTGCGAGGGAGTTTGTTTCGGAATAATGCAGTGCAGCTACAATTCTCTGCGGTGGGCCAGCAGAAAAAACGCTGGCTAGAAGACTGTTTGCTCGCAGCGGCACAACATAGTTTTGGTCTGTCGCGCGACAAGCTGCCCAAAACGAAACCTGAGTTTGAACAAATTTGGACGCAGGGAAGTGCCTTGTTTGTAGCCGATGCGGAGGCCTGTGCGGGCTTGTTAACGGAAATCCTCGCCAACTACGCCGAGATTCGTCGCCGACTCAAAAAACTAAGTTCACTCAGCTGGATTCATAGTATTAACGATATAAATGGTCAGCTAGATGGTTTATTTTTTGACGGGTTTATTACTGATTTAAATCGTGATGAACTTTGTCAGTACCCGCGCTATTTACAGGCTGTTTTGCAGCGGCTTTCGAAATTAGACGGCGCGTATCAGCGTGATCGACAATCGACATTAGCGCTGGAGCCGTTGCAACAGCAGTTTGCTGAATTCCTAAAAAAACTACCTCAGAAGCATCGCCGTCATCCCTTGCTCATGGATTACCGCTGGCAACTGGAAGAGTTGAGGATCTCTCTATTTGCGCAAAATATGGGAACACGGACGCCGGTTTCCGAGAAGCGTTTAAAAACGCTCTGGAAAGCTTTGGTACAGGATGTAACATTGCTAAATTGAGTGCGTCTATATATTGCTACATCGAATTGTACATATTGAACGTAAGAGTTCTATTGGCGAAAACTGCTATGCTAAATCTCGAAGGATGTAATCCCGGCTTTCGATCCCATTGGCAACATACTTAATAATGAATGCGGAGAATAATATGACACAGAAGCCTTTTGCGAAAACACCGATGGCAGCAGCGTTTGGGGCAGCCTTGTTGGCCTCGTCAATGAGTCCTGCAATGGCGGGTGAAAACCCCTTTGCGGCGAATACAATGATCTCTGGTTACGAATTGGCCATGGGAAACTCAGATAAGGCGGCAAAGACCGAAGCAAAATGTGGAGCAGATAAGGCAAAAGCAGCCCATGAAGGCAAGTGCGGTGAAGCCAAATGTGGTGCCGATAAAGCCAAGGCGGCTCATGAAGGCAAGTGCGGCGAAGCCAAGTGCGGTGCCGATAAAGCCAAGGCGGCTCATGAAGGTAAGTGTGGCGAAGCCAAATGCGGTGCCGATAAAGCCAAAGCAGCCCACGAAGGAAAATGCGGTGAAGGAAAGTGCGGCGCCGAGAAAATGGCTGAATAGTTTGGTTTTGCGATGTGGGTTTAATGTGAATGGGTGGCTGAAATGACGAATAAATCTGGCGCACTTGCCGGTCTGGGGTTGCGACGTGGATTGATTCCAGAGCTGCGCGGCCTTGCTGGCAATGAGTTGGATTTTATCGAGGTCGCTCCTGAGAATTGGTTGCATGTCGGCGGTCGCTACGGCCGCTCGTTTCGCGAGTTAGCTGAGCGCTACCCGGTCTATTTACACGGTTTGTCTTTGAACATCGGTGGGTTTGCACCGTTGGATAAAACCCTGTTAAGCGATATTAAACGATTTATTAAAGACTTTGACTGCCCATTGTATTCGGAACACCTGACGTATTGTGGCGACGAAGGTCAGCTCTATGATTTATTGCCGATTCCGTTTACGGAGGAGGCTGTGTATCACGTAGCTGAGCGCGTAAGGCAGGTTCAAGATATTCTTGGTCAGCGAATACTGCTCGAAAATGCCTCATATTATGCGGCGCCAGGACAAACAATGTCCGAAAGTGAGTTTATTAATGCGGTGTTGGCTGAGGCTGACTGCGATTTACTCTTGGATGTAAATAATATTTTCGTCAACAGCGTAAATCACCGTTACGATCCCTATCAGTTTTTACACTCCCTACCATTGGCGAGAGCGCGCTATATACATATAGCTGGGCATTTTGACGAGGCGGAGGATTTGCGGGTTGATACCCACGGTTCCGATGTTATTGATTCGGTCTGGGCTTTGCTTGACGAAGCCTACCGCTTATGTGGGCCACTGCCGACATTATTAGAACGGGATTTTAATTTTCCACCCATGGCTGAGTTGTTATTAGAGGTTGGGCAGATCCGTACGGCGCAGGCTGCGGCTGAACAGAACGGCAGCATTGTTACGGGGCTTGCCGGTTGATGAAAGAATTTCAGCAGCTTCAGCAGAGTATGACGGCGTTTGTGCGTGACCCAGAGCACTGCCCGGGGCCTCAAGGTATTGAGGCCCGGCGCATGGCTATTTATAGAGATCTCTTCTTTAATAATATTGAGGGGTTTCTCAGTAACGGCTTTCCGGTGTGTCGAAGTTTGTACCGCGATGATGAGTGGCATGCCTTGGTGCGTGACTTTATGCACCATCACCGCTGCGATAGTCCGTATTTTTTGCGTATTGCCGAGGAGTTTCTGGGGTATCTTGACGATGAGCGTGACGCGCCGAGTGATCCGCCATTTTTACGTGAATTGGCCCACTATGAATGGGTAGAACTGGCTCTGGATATTGCTGAGGACGAGCTCCCGAATTTCCAGCCAGTTGCCGATGTTCTCAAGGCGCAGCTGTTGTTGTCGCCGCTGGCGTGGTCGTTGGCGTATGCGTTTCCGGTTCATCTTATAAGCGCGGAATTCCAGCCGAGTGAGGCGGGCGCCGAACCGACATTCATAGTGGTTTATCGTAACCGCGATGATAAGGTGCAGTTTCTCGAGATAAACCGGGTAACAGCACGGCTATTGAGTTTACTGGATGCGTCGCCAGGAATAACCGGGGCAGCGGTCCTGACTGAAATTGCGGGAGAGCTGAATATTGAGCGCGCAGCGGTGGTCGATTTCGGTGGAGAGATATTACAGCAACTGCTGGAATTAGGTATTTTGTTAGTAAATTAGTGTTAATGATCGAATTGGTGCCAATTTCTGGTCTATTAGGTATAGTATCGGCCGGTTTTGGACTTACAGAGTGATTTGGGTAAATGATACCAATGGAACGAAAAGTCTGTGCCTTACTGATGCTGTTATCAGTGTTTGGGGTGGCAGGAGCGAGCGCAGCGAGCGATGGCGATCCCCGTGACCCATGGGAAGGCTTTAATCGCGGGGTATTTGCGTTCAATAACACTGCTGATGAGTACCTAGTGCAGCCTGTCGCCAGAGGCTATCGCAAAATCACCCCTACTATTGTCGATCAAGGTATTGCCAATTTTTTTAATAATATTGGTGAAATCAAAAACATGACCAACGCGCTGTTGCAGGGCAAACCCGGCGATGTGCTCGTCGATGGTGGTCGCTTTGTGATTAATACTACCGTTGGGGTCGTTGGATTTTTTGATGTAGCGAGCTTCATTGGCTTAAAACGTGAATCTGAAGATTTTGGTCAGACTTTGGCCGTGTGGGGGGTTGGGCCAGGGCCATATTTGGTACTGCCATTTTTGGGCCCTAGCAATCTTCGAGACGGCGCGGGGCAAGGTATAGACTCCTACGTGTCGGTTACCGGCGTTGTCGACCCAGAGATAGCACGTTACGCTATGAGCGCACTGGATTTGCTCCAAGTTCGCGCAAGTTTGCTGGGCACCGAGAACTTAGTGTCTGGGGATAAATATACCTTTTTTAAAGACGCTTATCTTCAGCGTAGAGAGTTTTTGATCAATGATGGCCAGCTCAAAGATGATTTTGGCGATGAAGATTTCGAGTCCTTTGACTTTTAAAAAGGCACTCGCCGAGCAAGCTGTAAATCCTCCACAAGATTGCTACTTGTGCCTGTGTTCGGATGCGGGTAAAAAGGCTGCATGAATAACTCCCTTCCTCATCGGATACTGCTGGTTCAGCAGGCCGATGTAATACAAGCTCAGCTCGTTGACTCCCTTGAACAGCTTGGTATGGATGTTGTGGGCGTTGCTGATTGCGCTGTGGCAATGCCGATTTTCCGGGAAGAAGACATTGATATTGTGATGATTGATATCGATTTCCCCGACGAGCGCGGAATTGACCTGCTAGGAAAAATGGCTGCAGACCCAAGGGAGCTTCCGCTGATAGGTCTTTCTCGACGTAAGAGCATGGCCGATATTCTCGCCGCAGTTCGTCATGGTGCTACCGATTATTTGATGCTACCAACTGAAAAACTGGTGGTGATTAAGCATGTACTTGATCGGGCTTTGGAACGCGGTGCATTAAAGCGCGAAAATTTGGCGTATCGCAATAAGCTTGAGAGCGCGAACCGCGAATTATTGGAAAGCTTGACTCTACTCCAGCAAGACCAGCAAGCGGGTAAACATGTACAGCAGTTACTGTTGCCAGACACGCCAAAGACAATATCGAATTACCAGTTTTGTCACTATATTTTACCGTCGCTCTATTTGAGTGGTGATTTTGTTGATTATTTTGTGGTCGGCGAAGATCACGCCGTGTTTTTTGTTGCTGATGTTTCCGGTCATGGTGCAAGCTCGGCCTTCGTAACAGTGTTTTTGAAAAATCTCTTTGCTCGAAAACGCAGCGATTTTTTGCATCGTGGATCAACCGCTATTCTATCTCCTGCAAAAATGTTGGCCATTGCCAATCGAGAATTGCTGGAAATGGGTATTGGTAAGCACGTTACGCTTTGCGTTGGTGCCTTTGATTTGAAGTGTAATCAATTGTCTTACTCTGTTGCTGGTCATTTGCCCGCACCAGTACTGGCTGTAGATGGCAACGCCGTGTTTTTGCCAGAGCATGATATGCCAGTTGGCCTGTTTACGGACGCCGAGTTCAGTGACCATATGATCAGCTTTCCGCCGGGGGCTGTGCTGAGTCTATTCTCTGATGGTATATTGGAGGTCTTGGATAGCGATACCTTAGAAAATAAAGAGCAGCTCTTGCTCGATTTATTAAAGCAAGGGCAGAACTCATCAACGCAGCTGGCCGAAACCTTTGGATTATTCGATATAGACGAGGCGCCGGACGATATCGCAATTTTAGTTGTAAGTAGGTTATAGGCGAATGCAGCCTGGACGGATATTAGTAGCAGGGCAGGACGGTGCCTTTGTCATAAAACTAGTCGGTGACGTACGGCTGACGCTTTGCACAACCTTGGATGAGTTCTTCGACGAGATGTTCTCGGTACAAGGCTTTGCCAGCGTTGTTGTCGATCTTTCTGATGCAATTAATGTCGACAGCACAACCTTGGGCTTGCTTGCTAAGTTAGCGATAAAGGCCAAAGAAAAGTTCCAGTTTGTTCCCCTGATCTTGTCCACAAATCCCGATATCACCCGCGTGCTGCAGAGCATGGGCTTTGATCGGGTGTTTCGTATTCGTGAAGAGCCACTGCTGGACGATGAAGACCTTGGTGAATTACCTGTATTGGATTGTAATGAAGAGGCCGTGAAACTTCGCGTACTCGAAGCCCACCGTACCTTGATGGGCCTGAGCGATAGTAATCACGCCAAGTTTAGAGAGTTAGTGTCTCTGCTTGAAGGTCAGTGCTTCTAGTCTATGTATTCCCCATCACGCTTAACTTAGCGCGAATAAACTCACTGTGCGGCAAATAGATCAGATCCGAAATTTTACGGATTAGGTGATCTTCGTATTTGTCGATGCGGCCATCTTCCAGAGCAACTTCCCAGAGAGCCACGACTAACTGGTATTTTTCGATATTATTGCAGTTGTCATTAATATAACGGGTAAAGGGGTAGAGCGACGTGCTGTCGCTTGCTGTGCTCCTTGCCTCATCGATAAATGCATTAATATCGCCGAGGCTCACTGAGAAATGTTGTACCAGAATATCGCGAATTTTATCGATTTCTGCAGGGTCTTCCTGAAAATCAGCTTTGCTTACTTCGAGTAATAGCGCCGCGGTGACAAGCTCTAGAGTCATTTTTTCCTTACTGGCGTCGTCGACGTCGGCGAATAACTGTTTTAGTTTTTCAAACATATTAACGCCACTCCTTCAGTAGTGTTTCTAATTTGACTTGGTCTGCAGCAAAGGCGCGAATTCCTTCGGCCAGCTTTTCGGTCGCCATGGCGTCTTCATTCATTAGCCAGCGAAAGTCAATTTCATTGATCGCGAGCTTAGTTTGGGGCGCGAAATTCATTTTGGGAGATAAGCGACGCTGGAGTGTGCCGGCATCGTCCTTTAATTCGCTTAGTAACGCTGGGCTAATAGTGAGGCGGTCACAGCCCGCTAGTGCTTCAATTTCGCCGCAATTGCGAAAGCTTGCGCCCATCACGATGGTTTTGTAATCGTGCTGTTTGTAATAACTGTAAATGGCGCTTACCGATTGCACGCCAGGATCGTCGTCGGCATTGGCTGGCTTCGCGCCGTGGGCTACATGCCAATCCAAAATTCGGCCGACAAACGGCGAAATTAAGGTAGCACCTGCGTCGGCACACGCGGCGGCTTGAATTAAACTGAAAAGTAATGTCAGATTGCACTCGATGCCCTCTTGTTCGAGGACTTTCGCCGCCTGGATGCCTTCCCATGTTGAGGCAATTTTTATTAACAGACGGTCTTTATCAATACCTTTGGCTTGGTAGAGTTGAACGATGCGTCGACCTTCGTCGATCATGGCCTTGGTGTTAAATGAAAGGCGGGCATCAACCTCTGTAGAAACCTTGCCTGGGACGAGTTTAGTAATTTCAGCGCCAATTTCAACGGCGAGCTGGGTGGCGGCGTATTGCAGCTGCGTGGGGTTGTTGCGATCACTTATGGTATTAGACACTACCGCGTCAATCAGCGTGCGGTATTGGGGCAGGGCGGCAGCCTTCAGGATAAGCGACGGGTTAGTCGTTGCATCCTGAGGCGCAAAACGGGCGATGGCTTCGATGTCGCCGGTGTCAGCGACGACATCGGTCATTGTTTTTAATTGTTCGAGTTTGCTTCTCATTATTAAATAATCCTTTAAGTCGTTAACTACCAGCTGCGTTCCACGAAGGCCAGCGCGTCACTAAGAACCTCGACGCCAGCACCCGGTCGGTGAGCATGTTCGCTGATGTGGCGACGAAATAGTTTGCCGCCTGCTTGGCCATTAAATAGGCCTAATATATGTCGAGTCATGTGGTTTAGCCGGGTGCCCTTGGCCAGTTCCACCTCAATATAGGGAAGCAGGTCGTGGATGATGTCACGTCGCGTTTTACTAGTAGCGGCCTGCTGGTAAAAGTGTTCATCCACCTCAGCTAGAAGATAAGGTGTTTGGTAGGCGCTGCGGCCCATCATAATGCCATCGACATATGACAAATGCGAGCTGGCATCCGCGAGGGTTTGGATACCGCCGTTTATGATAATTTCTAGCTCAGGGAAATCCTGTTTGAGCTGGTACACCAAATCGTAATTTAATGGGGGGATCTCACGATTTTCTTTGGGACTTAAGCCCTGTAGCCACGCTTTGCGGGCGTGCACAATAATCGCGTCAGTACCGGCTTCCGTAATCGCGCCAACAAATTCCTGCAGAGGTCCGTAACCCTCCTGATCATCAATACCTATGCGGTGCTTAACGGTAATGGGGAGATTGCCGGCGTCTTTCATGGCCTTGACGCAGTCCGCTACTAGGCTCGGCCGGGACATTAAACAGGCGCCAAAAAAACCGTTTTGAACCCGGTCAGAAGGGCAGCCACAATTTAAATTCACTTCGTCATATTGCCATTGTTCAGCCATACGTACTGAAGTCGCCAGTGCTGCGGGATCGCTGCCGCCGAGTTGCAAGGCAACCGGGTGTTCTATATCGCTGTAATCTAAATGTCGTTCTTGGTCGCCGTGAATCAATGCGCCGGTAGTGATCATTTCGGTATATAACACTGCGTGGCGGCTGAGCTGGCGCCAAAAAACGCGGCAGTGACGGTCTGACCAGTCCAGCATCGGGGCGACGCAGAAGCGACGGTCGAGAATTTTTTTGCTCATCAGCGCTGAAATACCTCTGCGGATGGATGAATCTTGGCGGTTTCGACACGTATAATGGCGGCAGCATGAGCTTGCTGTCATTATGGTGGCGAGCTGAAAACCCTATTGTATTCAAATGGTAATAAACACTCCATGACTGTTCGCACTCGTATTGCCCCGTCTCCCACTGGCGACCCACATGTGGGTACCGCTTATATTGCTTTGTTTAACTACTGCTTTGCCAAAAGTCAGGGTGGGGAGTTCTTGCTGAGAATCGAAGATACCGATCAGCAGCGTTCGACTGCTGCTTCTGAGCAAGCGATTTTTGATTCTTTGCGGTGGTTGGGGTTGGACTGGGATGAGGGCCCGGATGTCGGTGGGCCACATGGTCCTTACCGGCAGAGTGAGCGAAGCGAAATTTACCGTGAGCACTGTGAACAGCTTATATCGGCCGGTCACGCCTTTCGCTGCTATCGCACACCCGCAGAGCTAGATGCATTGCGAGAGGCGCGTCGCGCGGCTGGCGGCCATACTGCGCTTAAATATTCGGATTTAAAGCTTGATGAAAGCGAGCACGCTCGCCGTGAAGCTGCCGGAGACCCTTGCGTTATTCGTATGTTTGTCCCTGAGGACGACGGTCACTGCGAGATTGATGACATGTTGCGGGGCAAAATAGAGCTAGAGTGGGGGCAGGTCGACGCTCAAATTCTTCTGAAATCTGATGGATTGCCAACCTATCACTTGGCCAATGTCGTCGATGACCATTTAATGGGGATCACTCACGTATTGCGGGGAGAAGAGTGGATAAACTCGGCACCAAAGCACAAACTGCTTTACCAGTATTTTGGCTGGGAAATGCCTGTGCTCTGTCATTTGCCGCTCTTGCGTAACCCGGATAAGAGCAAGCTTAGTAAGCGCAAAAACCCGACGAGCATCAATTACTATAAACGCATGGGCTTTTTACCCGAGGCCATGCTGAACTATTTAGGGCGCATGGGTTGGTCTATGCCCGATGAAAGCGAAAAGTTCAGTCTGGATGCGATGATAGCTCACTTCGATATTAGTCGAGTGAGCCTGGGTGGGCCGATTTTTGATGTTGAGAAATTGCGCTGGCTAAATGGATTGTGGTTGCGTGAAGATTGCAGCGCGGAGCAACTTGCTGACCGTTTGCAAGATTGGGCTTTAAATCGCGATATGTTAATGAAAATGATACCGCATGTGCAGTCACGTATCGAAGTGCTAAGTGATTTGGCGCCCTTGGCTGGCTTCTTCTTGTCGGGCATGTTGCCGCTAACACCAGCGAGTTTTGCTGTGTCGAATTTAGAGGAAGAGGAACTACTAACTTTACTGCAGTGCGCTGCTTGGCGTCTTGAAGCATTGACCGACTGGCAGCGTGATGCCATCTTTGCCGAGATAAAGTCCCTGGCAGAGGGTTTGGGTATTAAGTTGAAAGACTTTATGCCGCCCTTGTTTATTGCTATTGCGGGTACAACATCGTCAATTTCAGTTGTCGACTCTATGGAAATACTTGGTCCCGATATGAGTAGGGCGCGTTTGCGTCATGCTGTTGAAGTGCTTGGCGGCGTCGGTAAGAAGCGGCTTAAAAAATTGGAGAAGCGTTACCAGCAAGCGTGTGAATCCAATCAATAGGGATGAAGTTTTAACGGGAAAGTGGAGTTGCTTAAGAAATTAACCAGATTTTTCATCCACTTGTTGACAAGGCTAGGGGTGAACATTAATATGCGCATCCTCTGCTTTGGGGCTATAGCTCAGCTGGGAG
>TARA_R110001599_G_scaffold4106_1_pt1 | contig 28804 bp, 42 predicted proteins | sample TARA_R110001599 | Tara Oceans TARA_R110001599 (sample SAMEA4398360) | marine metagenome | biome: Polar Biome; feature: [MES] marine water layer (ENVO:01000295) within the mesopelagic zone...; material: water (ENVO:00002006), including particulate matter (ENVO:01000060) such as......
GTTAAAAAAAACGCCGAAAACGCCGAAAGCGTAGAAAACGTAGAAATAAACGAAGTAAAAAATGTATAGAATTATAGCAGATTATATTACTTTAGGTGTTTGGGGTATGAGCATGGCCAACACAATAACAAGCTTTGATGTGGCCAGCGCATCCAGTATAGCGCAATTAGTTTTATCTATTTTAGGTATTGTATATCTAGCCGTTAAGATCACAAATGAAACTCTTAACGGTAGAGTAGACAGGGAAGGTAAAAGAATTGATAATTTAAGAAAAAACAAAAATGAAACCAATGGAAAAGTATAAAAAAATATTAGCAATAATTGTAGGCGCTGTATGTTTGGTACTTGCATTATTTTTACCAGCAAAGCACGTTTTAGGATTAACAGATAAAGCCGATGTATGGTCCAATGTAAACTGGATCTTTCTTTGTCTTGCTATTTTGTTTTTGTGGGGGCGTATAATTGTATTTGTAAAAGCAATACAAGCGTTGATCATTAAGATTATTTCTAAAAAAATATCTTAAATAAATTAAAGTTATATTATTTTTGTATATTGTAATAAATTAAAAACCAATTTATTATGAATATAGCTTTTGTTATTGGGCATCACAAAAAATCAAAGGGTGCCTTTTCGTCTTATCTATTTGCAAACGAATTTGACTTTTATACCGATGTAATAAAACACTTGGAGTATAAGACAGGCAAATTAAATCTTTTCTATCACAATTCAGATGTAAGCAGCTACACCGAAAGAATCAAAGAGACGGCCAGCAAACTGAACAAGTTTAATTTTGATCTTGTTATAGAGCTACATTTTAACGCAGCAACGCCACAGGCAAACGGCTGTGAAACCCTATACTATTTTAACAGCAAAAAAGGCAAAGAGTTTGCTCATATTTTTACCGATACCGTATGTGGTATTACTGGTATAAAATCAAGAAACGGAGGCGTTAAAGCCCTTGTAAATAAAAAGGATAGAGGCTTTGCTTCTGTATACTACCCAAAAGCTCCCACAATATTAATTGAACCCTTTTTTGGTACAAATGATGACGATTGCGCCAAGATAGGATCTGCGGAAAAGATGGCCTATATAATAAAGGAATTTTTAACTAAAATAAAATAAGTTATGAAATTAAGATTAAGGTTATACGATCACGAGGCGGAGTATTTGAACTTAAAGGTAAAAATTAGCGAGGAAGGCAGAAGCCAAGCCAGATACTATTTAACACAAGAACAATGTGATATTTTAACAGCATACAGGTTAAACGATTCCAAAGGCCACTTTGTAGAAACGATCATAAAAAAAGATAAAAAAGGAAATGTTATATCTTCTACTGAAAAGTTACAGAATCCTGTAATAGATGTACCGGAAGGTTTCAAGATCACAAAAATTAGTACTTCAAAGTCTACAGGCCAGCAGTGGATCCAGACGGTACCAAAAGATGTGATTGACGAAGTTAAGGAAATTGATTTTGATTCTATAATACAGAAATACTGTAAAAGAGTATCAATAGAAAAAAATCCTAAAGAATATGATTTTGCTTTTGATAGGCTTGTTTATACCGATGTTCATATTGGCATGGAGACAAACGAAAACGGCCATGCAATGTACGCTACAGACTGGAACGAAAAACAGATAGAAAATACACTTGAAGATATTATACAGTCTGTTATATCACAGCAAAAAAGTAATACTTTAGTGATTGATGAGCTAGGCGATTTTATGGATGGCTGGGATGGTGAAACCACAAGGAAGGGCCATAAGTTACCACAAAATATGGATAACGAAAAAGCCTTTGATATCGGTATTGGTTTCAAAATAAAGATGGTAGATTCACTGGCAAAGTATTATGATAAAATTATTTGTCACAATATATGTAATGACAATCACGCCGGAAGTTTTGGGTACGTTGTAAATTCTGCATTTAAAAAGATAACAGAGATCAAGCATGAAAACGTGGAGGTTATTAACTACAGATCATTTATAAATCATTATACTATAGAAAATAATTGTTTTATACTTACACATGGTAAAGACGGCAAACATTTAAAATTTGGTTTCAAACCAATACTTGATCCAAAACAGGAAAAGAAAATTAGTAATTATATAGACGAAAATTACTTAATGCAAAAAGGCGTTAAAATTGAGTTTAGCAAAGGAGATAGTCACCAAGATATACTTGATAGCAGCACGAGTGATAAATTTGATTATTACAATTACCCAGCATTAAGCCCTAGCAGTGAGTGGGTACAAACAAACTTTCAAAGAGGAAAAAGGGGTTACTATATTTTTAATTACAGATCCGATGGTAGCAAGGTTATAAGCCCAAAATACTTTTAAGATGAGCAAAAATTTCTTATATATTATTATACTGGTCTTGATCTTAATGTTAGTTTTTTCTGGCAATGGATCAAGTCAGTACAAAGATATCCAACAGCAAAGGATATCAAACCTAAAAAAAGAACAGGAAAAAGACCGCAACGAAATACAATGTTTACAGGATGAGATCAACAATGTAGACAAGGAAAATAAAGAGATTGTATTTATAGATAACGGCTTTAAAAAAAAATATTATGATATACTTAAAAAAAACACCTTGCTTAAAGATCAAATGGCCAGTATACGTGATCTTGTATTGCCTTACCATAAACTCGATAGTATCGCAGCCATCGTTGAGTATACCAAAAACTGACAGTACCAGCATAGCCTATTATCGGCTAAATGTATACGAGCAATACCGTAGGGGCTTTTTAACACAAGATACGCTAATAACCAACTTAAAAGAGCAAATAGGCGTACTTAACAGCCGCGTGGACCAGAAGGAAAAGCTTTTATTTAATTACGATACTAAAATAATACCAAAACTAGAAAATCAAATCTATCTAAAAGGTAAAGATTTTCAAAAGCAAACAGAGATACAATCTATAAAAGAAGATATGTATTTATCGGATATAAAGCGCCTAAAAAAAGGTAGGTTTGTCTACGGTGTTGTTGGGGTTTCTATAGGAATTATTTTATTTTCCTTTTTTTTATGAACAATTTTGTTTACATTTGTGATGTAGTTAGGAATTAACCGCTACGTTAAACAAGCAAAATGAAAGATACACTTACAGTACCAAAAGATGACTACCTAACTTTATACGCCATGAAATTGAGGCTAGAAACCTATTTCAGTTACTTAGAAAATAACGAAGGCGTTTTAAAAGATCTGGCCCCTTCTTACTTAGAAGATGCAAAGGAGTTAATTAACAAGCACAATGAAAATTATGATCACAGTTACAAATAAGATATTTTCAAAGCTTTTAAACAAGCTAAAAGAGGATGGCCACAGTGAAGCAAATACTGTGGAAATGATCTCAATGAGCGCAAAGCATAAAAATTACTTTATGAGTTTATACTGTGAGTGTTCACCATTTGAGGAACCTACCGATGAGAATCTACATATAAACGAGCTTTATTTTGAAGATGGAGACGAGTTTAAAGTATATGATTTGACAGGAGATCAAAGAGAGCAAATAGTTTTAAAGTTTCAAGATCTTTGGACCAGACTAATAAAGGATATTGAAGAGGAAAAACAAAACGAGTTTGATATGCAAAAGCAGTTTGTTTTGGAAGCAAAAGGAAACTGGATCAAATATGTAAAAATATAAACATGAAAAGAAAAGAAAAAAAAGTAGTAAAGCTTAAAACCGGTATAATAGTTACCAAAAGAAAAAACTGGGAAAATACAGCAACTATAAATAAAAGAGATATTTGGGAAAGTACAATAACACTAAATGTAACTTCTCAATACAACGAATATTCACCTTATAACAAACCCTTAAAATGATAATAAATACAACAATAGAAATAGACAAAAAAGACGTGATAATGTTACAAGACTATTTATCACAAAATTTAAAAGTATTAGACTTTAAAGTTTTACCCGATACTACAGAGCTTTACAAAAAAGACAAGTCATTTCAAAAACTTTGCAAATGTGTAAAAGATGCACAGTTAGTAAAAGATAGATATTGGAACGAAAATAGAACGTAATTTCCAAATAAAAGTATTATATTTACATTAAATTGATGCACAAGCGGCTAGTGCTTTTTAGCCGTATTTTAAAACAATTATATTATGAGTAGAAGATCTTTAAACGAGACAACAGGTAGTTCAAACCCAGCAACAAAATTCCTAGAGTGGAAAAGCAACGACAAATGTTTTGCGTACTACGATAGAGAAGCTAAAGAACAAGTGAAAGTACAACTTCCGATCAAGGTTCAATTTCTTGAACATTTCCACAATGTAAAGGGCTGGAACGATGCAAGCTCTAGCCGTATTTATTCTAATGAAGTTAAGTTTATATCCAAAGAACCTTTGAAGGTGAAGGCATTTAAAGGCGGTGATATTGCAGAAGGTTTATATTCTGAAATACGTGGCAAAATTAGAGATGCCGGCGGTAAGTATTACCGATCTGTATATGCTGTAAACGATACAGGTGAGATTATAAACTTACAATTTAAGGGGGCTGTAGTATCTGCATACTCTGATTTTATGAACGAAAACGAAGGCAAATGTGAATCTTCATTTATTGAGATCAACTCTTTTGACAAAAAGAAAAAAGGAGCTACAGAGTACACAGTGCCTACTTTTGAAACTGGAAAAGCTTTTACAGCAAAGCAAAACGAGTTAGCCAATGATAAGTACAAAGATATTGTATCTTATTTTGAAAATCACAAAGCTAAAACAGAAATTGTTTTGGATGGTGAAAGTTTAGAACTAGACGAAGATTCAGCTTCTCACTTAGATTTTTAATATATGGTACCAGAACATTATAAAACCAGTAACGATTTTGACGTTATAGATGTTGCCAAGTCTTATGGCTTAAATTTTAATAGAGGCAATGTTGTAAAGTATGTATGTAGGGCTGGCAAAAAAGCCGATGAGTTAAAGGATCTTTTAAAAGCCAAAGATTATATACAGCGCGAAATTGATCACATTATATCTATTAAATAAATTTTTGTTTTCTTTTGTTTTCTTTTGTTTGAAACCCTATCATTAATTTGATAGGGTTTTTTTGTGGCGCATGGCGGATAGACAGTCTCCTATACTTATACTGGGAAACACGTTTTTCAAAAAAGCGTTTTTTTTTGAGCAAAAAAGTAAAAAAATGCGTCAATGCGGCACGGAATCGGCTTAGTCCATATAAACACAGGTGCTAAGAGCGCGGCACATTGAAAAATAAAGCGGCACGAAGCGGCACGAAGCGGCACGAAATACAATAAATAGCTATTTTTGTTGCATATATTGATATTTTTGTTATCTTTGCAGCTCGCAGAGTAGTGGCTGTTAAAGATTTTTTATAAATTCCCACAATGATAAAGCCCACTACCTTTTGATTTGTGGGTTTTTAATTCCAAAGATATATGAATATAGAAGTAAGCGCGTTTAAGAAGGTTACAGACAGTAATAATCCATACAATAGGGATATATTCAAATGCTTGGAAAGAATCAAGCTAGGGGCTTCTAAAGATAAAATAGAGGCATACAGGAGTACTGGAGACAGCTCAATAAAATCTTCATTGACTGGTTATTGTTTTAGTGGTACGTTTTCTAACAGATCAAAGGCTGGCTTAAAAAAGCATAGTGGTTTAATTATTTTAGATTTTGATAAGTTTGAATCGGTAAAGGAGGCCTTAGAATTTAAGGATTCTATTTCTGATCTTGACTTTGTATTTTCTGCGTTTATTAGCCCTTCTGGTAATGGGTTAAAAGTTTTGGTTAAGATACCGCCGGTTTCTGCCGATCACGAGCTATACTATAATGCAATATTCAAATACTTTGATAACAAACATTTGGATAAAAGCGGTAAAGACGTTTCAAGGTTTTGCTTTGAATCTTATGATCCAGATATTTATATAAACAAGGATTCTGTAGTATGGGAAACTAAAGAGGAAAAAGAGGCAGCAGATATCGGTGGTTATTCAAGCGATATAATTGTAAGGCTAGATTCTGATCACGAAATTATAAAGAGGCTACAGATTTGGTTTGACAAAAAACATGGTGCAAGCAATGGAAATAGAAATACAAATCTTTTTATGTTTGCAAGCGCCTTACACGATTTTGGTATAAGCCAGTCAACTACAGAAAATCATTTGTTCCAATACGTAGAATCTGACTTTACACAAAACGAAATTACAAGACTGGTAAAATCTGCATACGATAGAAACCCAGAGAATTTTAATACAAAAGCCTTTGAAGATAATAAGCTTAGAGATGAGATAGAAAAGAAAATAAGATCTGGTAAAAAACTATCTACAATAAAAAAAGAAATTAATATAAAAAATATTGATAGCGTTGTAGAAGATATAAAAGAAGATCTACAAGTGAGCGAGTTTTGGTATTACGATGATAAAAATAAGATAAGACTTTCACCACATAAATATAAATTCTGGCTAGAGCAAAATAATTTCTTAAAGTTTTTTCCTACAGATAGCGGTACCTTTACTTTTATAAAAAAAGAGCAAAACCTTATTGAAGAGACAAACGAAAAAAGAATAAAAGATTACGTACTTGAAGAGCTTTTGAATAAAGAAAAGATCGGCTTTAAACCTTATGATTTTATGGCCGGCAATCCAAACTACTTTAACATAAATTATCTTTCAATGTTGAAGAGTGAAAATGTAGATATAAAAGAAGATACAAAGGATGAGTGTTTTTTGTACTACAAAAATTGCGCTGTAAAGATCACAAAGGATGACGTACAAGAAATTGATTATTTAAGTCTGGATGGTTTTGTATGGAAAAATCAAATTATTGATAGAGACTTTGTAAGATCCGATCACCACGATTCAGAATTTAGAACTTTTCTTTGGCTTATTTCTGGAAGGGATCAAAACAAATACAACTCTTTCAAGTCTGTTATTGGGTATCTTTTACACAGTTATAAAACATCTTCAAAGAACAAAGCAATTATTTTAAATGACGAAACCATAAGTGACAATCCCAATGGCGGATCGGGTAAGGGGTTACTTTGGAACGCTCTTTCAAAAATGAAAAAAGTCTCCATGATAGATGGAAAAACTTTTGAGTTTAACAAATCATTTCCATACCAGACAGTATCTACAGATAGTCAAGTTTTAGTTTTTGATGACGTAAAGAAAAACTTTAGTTTTGAATCTTTGTTTTCTGTAATTACAGAAGGTATCACGCTGGAGTACAAAGGCCAAGATGCCATTAAAATACCAGTAGAAAAAAGCCCTAAAATCTTGATCACAACCAACTACACTATCGGCGGCGTTGGTGGTTCATTTGATAGAAGGAAATTTGAAGTTGAAATGAGCGATTATTTTAACTCAAAGTATACGCCAGAAGATGAGTTTGGCCACATGCTATTTGATGACTGGAGCGCAGATGACTGGGTTAAATTTGATAACTATATGATTAACTGTTTACAGGGTTATTTAAGTACTGGATTGGTTGCGCATGACTTCAACAATCTGGAGACAAGAAAATTCATAAAGACAACTAACATGGAATTTTACGAGTGGTCCAAAGATGGTGACAACTTAGAAAAAAATACCAGACTTTACAAAGGTGATCTTTATAACAATTTTATTATAGACTATCCGGATTACGGTAATGGCAAATACAAGTTAAGCCAAAAGAAGTTTAGAAATTACTTAGAGGAGTTTTCAAAGTTTTATGATTATAAGTATACAGAAGATAAAGATCATAACGGTAGATGGTGCCAGTTTGATTGTGAGGCCACAAACAGCCAAGACAAAGAAGATAGTTTAAACTTTTAAAATTAACCGATGGAATTAAGGCAATATCAAAAAGATATATCAAAACAGGCAAGCGAGATATTGAAAGGTAAAAAGATTGTATACCTTTCAATGGAAGTAAGGACCGGCAAAACTCTAACAGCATTAAATGCAGCAGAGCTTTATGGCGCTAAAAATGTTTTGTTCTTGACTAAAAAAAGAGCTATAAAATCTATTGAGGATGACTATAAAAACTTTGGTTTTAGTTTTGATTTGAAGGCCATAAATAATGAATCTGCGCACAAATTTATCGGTGAATATGATTTAATTATTTCAGACGAACACCACAGGAACGGCGCATTTCCAAAGGCAAATAAAATGACTAAGTTTATAAAAGACAACTACAGCCATTTACCAATGATCTTTTTAAGTGGTACGCCACATCCAGAGAGCTATAGCCAAGTATTTCACCAGTTTTGGTGTAGTAAGTTTTCACCATTTAAAGAAAAAACCTTCTACAAATGGGCCAAAGAATATGTTGAGGTTAAGGATCGGCATTTGGGTTACGCTGTAGTAAAAGATTATACAGGCGCTAAAATGGATCTAATTAATCCGATCATAAAGCCCTACATGATCTCTTTTACACAAAAACAAGCTGGCTTTGATACACAGGTTAATGAGAATATTTTGAAGGTTAAAATGAAACCATTAACATACCAGTTGGCCCAGAAGCTGCAAAGAGATAAATTTATTGTGGCCAATGATGGTAGCGAGATAATAGCCGATACAGCAGTAAAAGAAATGCAAAAGTTACACCAGATATACAGCGGTACTGTAATTTTTGAAGATGGCAAAAGCAGAATCTTTGATACTTCAAAGGCAGATTATATAAAGAGTTATTTTAAAGGAAAAAAGATAGGGCTGTTTTATAAATTCAAAGCTGAGTACGATTGCTTAAAATCTGTATTTGGTGATCAGCTTACAAATGATCTTAAAGAGTTTAACGAGACAGGAAAAAACATAGCACTACAAATTGTATCTGGTAGCGAAGGTATAAGTTTAAAAGAAGCAGATTATCTGGTATATTTTAACATTGATTTTAGCAGTAAAAACTATTGGCAATCCAGAGATCGGCTAACTACGATGCAAAGAAAATCAAATGATGTTTTCTGGGTATTTGCTGAAAATGGTATTGAGGAAAAGATTTATACTAAAGTATTGCAAAAAAAGTCATATACTTTGAACGTATTTAAAAAAGATTTCGTATATTTATCAACATAATGAGCTACCAGCAAAAAATAATTAAGGAGTACGAAAGTAAGGGGTTTTTAGTAATAAAAACTATCCGATTAAATAAGTCTGGATTTCCAGATTTGATGTGTTTAAAAGATGGTAAAACAGTCTGGATAGAAATAAAAGAACCTACAGATACATTGAAGCCATTACAAAAGAAACGAATTGACGAATTAATAAAAACAGGATTTGAAGCATATTGCCTCAAAAAAAACAAAGGAAAAATATACCCATGAAAAAAGAAATTTTAAATTACGATCTTATTGATAACATTGAAGTAGACGGAATTGATACAAACGATTACCCAGACTTTTGCGACGCTTTTATAGCTTCGGCAGATTATGATGGCCAGCCGATGAGCGAGGCCCAAATTGACGAATTAAACGAGGATTCCAGCTTTTTACACGATTGTGTATATAACCAATTATTTTAAGATATGATAAAAGAACAATTTTATACGATCAATATTTACGACAAAAAAGAAGGTGAAGTAATTGAAAAAAAACATACTTTTGATTTACAGCAAGCGCGAAGATGGAAAAAAGAATCGGCTTTTGCTGAGATTATAAACCAAATAGGTAGGGAAATAAAATAGATATGATACAGGCCGGAGACAACAAGATAGAAATAAATTTAGACTGGCAAAAAAGCCCTAAAGGTGAGATGTTTAAATTATACTCTATAATAAAAGGATCTAAAAGCAAATGGGTTGACCGCGTAGAAAAATTTAACTGGTATTATGTTTTTAGATACGAAGATGGATCATTTTTTTCTTTTCACCAAGATTTTAATGACAAGATAACTGAAAAATTTAACCATAACAATACAATAAAAATATGCTCAAAAATATAAAAGAAATAGTTGAAGATGTAACAAAAATAGATATTACAGACAAAAAAAGAGACTTAAACAACGTCATGGCCAGATGCCTATATTATTACTTTGCAAGAAAACTAACAAAAGAATCACTTGCGGCTATCGGTAAAGTATCAAAAAAAGATCATAGCACTGTTATACATAGCCTGTCTAAATTTGATATGTACTACAAATACTATTCTTTTTTTAGAGACTGTAAAGAAGAGATTGAAATTGAAATAATAAACAGTACCGATAAGATCAACGCTACAGTGGTAAAAGACGAAATGATTACAAGGCTCAATGAAAGATACGAGAAGTTACTGGCCAGAAATAAAGAGATGCAACAGGAGCTTGAAGGTATTGGTGATATTGATCGGTTACTTGCTGGAGTAAAGCCCCACAGGAAAGAGTACTTTAAAAATCACCAATTAAGATCATTTTTGGCAATGGAAAAAAGCACTGTTGAAAGATAAATTTTTTTTATCCAATATTTATTTGTATATTACGAATATATTAATTAAAACAAAACAAACAAATTATGGAAAACTTAAAAACAAGGATTAACGAATTTTTAGAAGATTATAACGCCTTCTTAGAGGAACTTAACGATGAGTTAAGCGGTATTGAAGATATGGGCTTAAACAAAAAAGCTAAAAGTCTTAAAGACGTAAAGCTTGCAGATTTAGAATGTGACGAGTACTTAGAAAATGAGTATCACGAAATTAAAGATCTTATATAATAACAATTAAAACAAAACAAAACTATGGAAACTATAATACGAATGATTAAAGAGGCAATTTTAAACAATGAAAAAGAGTACAAAGGTATTACTTTGCCTACAAGACAAACTTCTGGATCGGATAGGCAAATAATAACCTACGCAGAAATACAGGCAAGGAATTTTTATACTCAAAATATTAGATAATTATGATAGAAAATACAAAGTGCATTGAAGTTAGAAAAGATTATTACCTTTTGGTTGTAAATGACGTTTCACTTGGAGAGTTTGAAAAAAGTGATCTTAGGCATATTATAGAAGTAATTGATAATAGCATTTAGAAAAAATGATACTAAAAGAGTTAAGCAGTCACGACAAAAAATGGCGTGAAATTGCCTTAAATATTACCAAAGGTGACAAGGATTTAGCCGATGATTTAACACAGCAAATGTATTTAAAGCTAATGAATTATAAAAAATTCAATGTTTATTTTGTTGCTGTTACATTAAAAAATTTATATCTCGATACCTTCAAAGGTAAAAAGCTTTGCTCTTTAGATTCATTGCATTATTTGGAAAGCAGGGACAGCAATTTCCAGCCAGATGATCGGCAACAGGAAGTACTAGACAAGGCCAATGATCTTAAATGGTATCAAGTTGAGCTTTTGAAGGAATCCTACGATAACTCAAATAGATCTATCGGTGAAAAATACAATATGAATTATGGATTTGTTCACAGGGAAATACACAAGGCTGTAAAAGAAATTTTAGGTGAAAATTACACTGAAAAATATAAAAACTCTAATTTAAAATACAAAAAATGAAAAATCAAAATTATTACGAATCACTGGATAAAAGAACAAAGGAGTACAAAGATTATAAGCAATCAAAAGGGCTAGGTGATACTATAGAGAAGGTTTTAAAGAAAACAGGCGTTAAAGCGATTGTGGAGGCCATTACCGATGACTGCGGCTGCGATGGAAGGAGAGACAAGCTAAATGAAATGTTCCCTAGAAATGTAAAAGCGGTTAGATGCATGACGCCGGATCAATACAAAAAGTATGGTGAGTACATTGAAGGCAGAACTTTGAATATATGGAAAGATGCCGATATAACGCTGTTACTTGCGATGTACCAGTATATCTTTGCTATTCGATACAATCCTAGCGATTTCTGTAGAACGTGTCAAGGAACGGCTAAAAAGCTGTTAAAAATTACTACACATTTGGATGAGGTTTATAATGATTATAATAATAAATAAAATATGGATTGGGTACTAAAAATAGCATTTCATTTTCCACATAACCGCTTTTTAGTTGGCTGGGAGTATATAGCAAGTGATAAAGAATATAGATACAATACAATAAATGTATACCTATTTATAGCTACAATAACACTGGACCAGCATATAGTATAACAATAATTGACTTAATTCGTTTTTATATAAAGGTGTATTTAATAGTTAAATTATATTAATATGGCAAGTAGAGCTGAAAATGGTGGTCACAGTACTAAGGCAAAAGGATTTGATAAGCGCAAAAATGAGTACAAAGAAGTACTTAAAAATGCGTTAACATTTGATGATCTAAGCGCTGTAATAAAGATGCTGTTTAGCAAATCTGTAAAAGATAAAGATGTTAACGCCTCTAAGATCTTATTAGAATATTATCTTGGTAAGCCTACGCAAACTATTGAGCAAAATAATACACATACTTTAAATGAAGGTTTTGATATAAGAAAACTTTATGATAGAGAAGCACAAGAATAAGTGGTCCAATTTAGGCAATGATACCAGATTTTTTATAATTACCGGTGGTCGTGGATCTGGTAAGTCTTTTGAAGTTGGAAGGTTTGCAAGCCTGTTATCTTTTGAAAAGAACCATAAAATACTTTTTACAAGGCAAACGATGACTTCTGCGCATTTGTCCATTATACCAGAATTTCAAGAAAAGATTGAGCTTTTAGAATTACAGCCATACTTTGACGTTACAAGAGGTGAAATAAAAAATACATCTTCTGGTAGCTCTATAATCTTTAAAGGCCTTAAAAGTAGCTCTGGAGATCAGACAGCGAACTTAAAGAGTTTACAAGGGACAACAACTTGGATATTAGACGAAGCAGAGGAGCTGGTAAATGAATTTACTTTTGATAAAATAAATCTATCACTAAGGCAAAAGGGCGTACAAAATAGAGTGATCTTGATCTTGAACCCAGCTACAAAAGAACACTGGATATACAAAAGATTTTTTGAACAGGCCGGAGTAAAGGAATCTTTCACAGGTGTAAAAGGTGATGTTACTTATATACATAGCACGTACTTAGACAATAGGGAAAATTTAGATCAAAGCTTTTTAAATGAGATAGCAAGGATCAAAAAGAATAACCCTACAAAATACGAACACGTTATTTTAGGGGGCTGGTTAGACAAGGCGCATGGAGTTGTTTTTACAAATTGGAGCTTTGGCAATTTTAACCCTAACAATAAACAGGTTTCTTATGGCCAAGATTATGGCTTTAGTATAGATCCCACAGTTTTAATTTCTGTAGCTATAGATAGAAAACTAAAAAAGATTTATGTTAAAGAGCATTTGTATAAGGCCAATTTAACCACAACACAAATAGCATACATAAACAAAGAGATTTGCGGCACAGCTTTAATTGTTGCAGATAGTGCAGAACCCAGACTTATAAACGAACTTAGCAGACAGCAAATAAATATTGTACCATGTGAAAAAGGAGCTGGTAGTATTTCTTTAGGTATTGCCTTAATGCAAGACTACGAAATTGTTGTTGATCATGACAGCCAAAACATAGCAAAGGAGCTTAACAATTATGTGTATGCAGACAAAGGCAGCAAACTTTTTAAAGACGATTTTAATCATGCCATTGATGCGATTCGTTACAACGTCACATATAATTTAGGAGGTTCTACAGGTGTTGAGATTAGATAAATAACAATAAACAAAAAAAATCGTTTTTAATATATGAAGTTAAAGCTACCAGAAAATATAGAAGATATCACTTTGGACCAGTACCAAAAATATACTGTTTTAGTAGGGCGTGAAGATTTAGACGAAATATCTTTTAACAAAAGGCTTATATCTATTTTTACAGATCTTAAATTTAGAGATATTGAAAAGGTGGCCTATAAAGATTATGAGCTTATTGTGGCCCAGATAACTTTAGCACTTACACAGGAAGCAGAATTTAAAAGTACCTTCAAAATTAATGGTGTTGAGTTTGGATTTATACCAAACCTAAATGATATTAGTACTGGTGAATATGTTGATCTTTCAACGCATGGTACAACTATTGAAAATATGCACAAGGTTATGGCTGTATTATTCAGGCCAATTAAGAGCAAAGATTTCTTTGGAAATTATGAGATAGAACCATACACAGGAACCAAACAGTATGCAGAGTTAATGAAGTATACACCACTTAGTATAGTAAATGGGGCGCTGGTTTTTTTTTACAATTTATCGAAGGAATTAAGGATAGCTACCCAGAAATATACAACAGCGGTACAGGCGAAGGTGAACGAGCTTCAAGCTATTTCGAAAAATGGGGATGGTACGCAACAATAGCAGATTTAGCAGATAATGATATTTTGAGGATAGATGCTGTTTTAGAAAAAAGTGTACATGAAATGCATATCTTTTTGGCCCACAGGCTAGACAAACAGAAGCTGGAAGCAAGGTTAAGAAAAAAAGGAAACGTTACAGAATTATAAAATATGAACGCATACACAAGATTACTAACCCAGATCAAAAATAGCGCTGCCCAAACAGACTATATTAACACGATCACAAGGGGCCAAGATATTGATTTGAACAAGGGAAATATATTTCCATTATTTAATATTGATATACTAACTGGTAGCTTTACCAGCAACGCAACAGTAGCGTTTAATGTGAGTATGCAATGTTTGGATATTAGAGATATAAACAAGGAGATCGTAAACGATAAATTTTGGTTAAATGATAATGAAGTTGACAACCATAACCAAACACTATCTTGTATAAATGAAGTATGGGTTAAGTTGCACAGGGATTTTAGAAATAACAATGTTACAGCCTCAGAAAATCCAGAGTTTACAAAGATCACCTTTTCAGATAAAAATTTATTAGATGGCTGGGAGATTAAATTTAATGTAGAGATGCCAATTTCAGAATTTGATATTTGCCTATAGATGGACCAGAGAGAGCTAACAAAAACCCTAAAGTTATTTTCAGATAGCGTTGAAATTCAAGCTAAAAACAATTTGGCTGCAAAAGATAAAAATGCAAGTGGTGGTTTGTCAGAATCTATAACCAGTTTTTTAAAGATGGAAAAAAGCGGTTTTGAGCTATCTTTTTTCTTAGAGGATTATTGGAAATTTATTGACTATGGGGTTGAGGGTATTGGAGGCAAAAAAGCAGATGGTGATACTTGGGAGCTAAAAAACGTTACAAATAATAAATTTAGCTACAAAGAAGGAATTGAAAACAGGCCGGCTCCAAAACATTTTAATAATTGGACCGTCTTAAAAGGATTGGCACCAAGAAATAAAAAAGGACAGTTTACAACAAGAAAAAGTTTAATGTTTGCGATCTCAAATAGTGTATGGCATACAGGTTTAGAAACTACCAATTTCTTTACAAAACCATTTTATAAAGAATTTAATAAATTAAGAGTTGATTTAAGGAGGGCATTTTCAATAGATGTAAAAAGCTTTTTAGAATCTAGTTTAAAATAGTAATTATGATAAGAGCATTAAGCCCGTACTACATTGATACGCCTTTAGTTTATGGAGGTGTAACTTGCGCAAAATATATACTAAACGTTTGGGTTTGGAACGGCGACAAGTCAACGCCAGATTCTACAAATAGCTACCAGATAACGTACGAAAACACTACAGCTTCAACAGGATCACATAGTATAAATATTAATGCAATTATACAAGATTATATTGAATTTAAAGAACCTACTCCTTCACTTGTTGCAGGGGTTCAAATAATAGATGGAGATAACCAACAATGGGTATACACTTATGTAACTTATGACGAAGTAGCTACTTTGTATCATGAAGATACAGAAATAATGGCACTAGGGTATACGTATGGTAACGAGGGGCGTAACGTTACAACAGTAACAAACAATACCCTGTTAAAGCCTCAACAATATAAAGTTAATCAAGCAGGGAGTTTTGTATTTCCTATTTATGTTCCTATAACCATAGCGCCAGCGGTATCTATAAGCGTAAAATCTTATCCTGCTTTGGCTATAAATTATACAGCTACACCTGCGCAATCTAATGACAGCGGCGAGATTGTTAAATATCTTTGGATCGACGTTTCAGTAGCTACAAATGAATCTTATATAGAGATAATCTGGAACGGCAAAACTACAACTTTAGATATTACAAGAGAGTGTAAATATAATCCTTTAGACTTATTTTTTCAAAATAAAGATGGCGCTTTACAAAGCTTTACCTTGTTTAAAAAACAAGAGGAAACTATAAGCGTAACAGACAGCAGTTTTGAAACCAACAGAGGACAGGCAAGTGATGGGTTTCACCAATTTGTAAGGTATGGCGTACAAGCAAGAACCAGATTAACAGCAGAGAGTGGCTGGCTTGATGAGGATATGAACGAAGTACTAAAACAGATACTACTTACAGAGCGAATCTGGAGCTTTGCTAGTGGTGTATATACTCCTTTGAACTTAAAAATGACTTCGCAGAGATTTAAAACTAGGCAAAACGATAGGCTAATTAACTATACAATGAGCTTCGAAAAGAGTTACAACGAAATAAACAATATATAAGCATGGTTAATATATACATTAACGGCGAGTTATTGGACCAGTACAAAGACGAAGCGGTAAGCATTGTTAGCTCTGTTTTAGATGTGAGCGATATAACAAAAAATACTGGAGATTACTCTAAGACTTTTACAGTACCGGCTTCTAAAAATAACAATAATATTTTTAAACACTGGTATAACGCCTCTATTGATAATGGCTTTGATTCCAGAACAAAAGTTGATGGTAGTATAGATATAGACGGCGTACCTTTTAAGATAGGAAAATGGCGCTTAAATAAATGTAATATTGTAAAGGGTAGGCTTGAAAGTTATACAATAAATTTCTTTGGGAATCTGCCAAACATTTCAGATACTGTAGGCGAGGATATGCTAAGTGACTTGCCTTTTCCTACTTTAAACCATGACTGGACCAGCACAAACGTAATTTCTGGATTAAGAGGCGCGCTATCTTCTGGGGATTTAGTTTATACTTTAATGGCTAACAAGCGCTATTTTTATAACAGCCATTCGGGAGCGCCAGACGTAGATGCCACTACTATAAATATAGCAAATGCAGCAAGTACATCTCATGCAACCGGAGTAGTATGGAGCGATCTTCGCCCTAGCATAAAGCTATTGAAAATAATCGAGGCAATAGAGGCAAGGTATAACGCTACAACTTATGAGAACCCTATTGTATTTTCAAGGGATTTTTTCGGTACTACAGAATTTAAAGAGCAATACCTATGGTTAAAGGCAGACGATAGGGATGCGATAGGAGGCGGCAAGGAGATTGTGGATTTTACAGCAGGATCTGGAACATACATAAATTTAACCAGTAATATAGGAACTTTTGAAACTATACGAACAGGAGCGTCGAGGCAACGATTTAGTATAAGTAATATTATAACCCCTGCGTCTGGTTACGAAAATGTGCCTTATACTTTTATAGTTAGAAACGAAGATACAAACGAAGATGTTTACGCTTGGGATAGTGAGCAATGGGCTAACGGCGACGGCGTTATATCTATAGGAACCAATTTATTTTCGCCCAGCGGTACAACTACTTTTAAATTTACGTGGCACGTAAAAAGTAACGCAAAAATAGAATTTACATCTTCTGTAGGTGTAGTTAAAATAACTGCGGCAGGTTATTCCCCTAGCGACATAAGTACTGGCTCTCAAACTCTAGTTAATAAAGTAGTGATAGCCGACGAAATGCCAGAGTTAAAAATTGTTGATTTCCTTAAAGGTATTTTTAATATGTTTAAACTTGTAGCGATTCCAAAAGATGACGGCAGTATATACATAAACTCGCTAGATTCTTATTACTCACAAGGTAAAAGATACGACGCAACAAAATATATAGATTTTGCAAAGTTTGACGTAGACAGGGGCGAGCTTTTAAAACGTATTTCGTTTGAGTTTGAAGATCCAAGTACTATAATGAATATGCAGTTTCAAAAGATAGCGGCAGACGGTCAAGGTTACGGCTCATCACTTGTAAATGTATACGAAAGTTTAACGCCTAAAAAACTAATTGATGGCGATAGTTTAGAGGTTAAGCTGCCATTTGAACAAATATACTTTGAAAAACTTGTAGATCAAAATACAGGCATAGCAATTACAAATCAAAACATAAATATACAAACAGGTGTAATACTAGACGATAATTTAAACCAAGTTGTGCCAAAACCGGTATTGCATTACGTAACAAATCAAGATATTTCTGGTACTCCTATACGATTTGTAAACGATTTAGGAAACGACGTAGAACTTGATCAGAATTTACTTTCACCAATACATCATTTTGGAGTTGAAAACCCTATGTACTCAAATCTATTTGAGGCAGAATTTAGCAACTTTACGGGCGAAACTTTAGTCAATAACTTATATAGCATACATTATAAAGATTATGTGGAGGCAATATTTAAGCTAAAACGCAGAACGTTTAGATACACAGCAAATCTGCCTATACAGATAGTTACAAGGCTAGAGTTAAACGATGTTATTGCAATCAATAGTATAGACTATAGAATAAACAAGTACTCTTATAACCTTTTAAACGGCTTAACAAAATTAGAGCTAATTAACGGCTTTGATACTACCCTAAAAAATAGGGTATACATACCTTCTACTATAACTGTAGGCCAATTATTTGAAAGTCTAGTTTTTAACGTTGAGGGTATTGCTACAGATTATGTTGTTACAAATATAGATACTGGAGACGGCACAAGTTGGGTTACAACTTCTGTAATTGGTACAGATAACAATTTAGCAGGAATCAATATTGCAACTATGGCAGACGGCACAATTACGAGAACCATGACAATAAGATACGTAGGAAACGGAGTAACAACAGATATAATAATATTGCAAAACGAATAAGCAATGATAGCAGAAATTATTAAGGTGTTAAAATGTGATGATTTTTATAATGCCGGTAAGTATACAGAAATAGCAAAAGGAAAATATGAAATGGTCCATACGTGGAGCGATTTTTTAAGAAAACTTAAACGCCAACAAAAATGATAGAAGAGGAAATTAGAATTACAGGTAATACAGAGCAAGCCAAAAAATCTTTTGAGGAACTATCTGCTGTCATTTTAGAACAAAAAAAAATTACTATTGGTTTTGAGGATGATTTAGTGAGACTTGAAAGAAAGCTTATTGCTGCCGGTAATGCAGAGTGGAATCCATCCAGAGATCTAATAAAGAAAAAAATAATAGGGGTAAAAAATGCCATAAGTGAGCAAAGAGTTGCCTTAAAAGACTTAAACCTTCAAAGGAGTATAGCCAGAAAAGATCAGTCAGACTATACGAAGGGTTTAACTAAAACTTCTGGAGTTGTTAAGGTATTAAATAAACTAACAGGCGGTCTGGCTGGTGAACTTTTGATGCTAGGTAGAGCAGCTACAAAAGGTGGTAAGGCAATGAGAGTTGCACTTATTAGCTCGGGTATTGGTGCGGCTGTGGCTTTAGTTGGTTTTTTAGTTGCTCATTGGGATGCTATAGCAGAAACTTTAGGCCTAGTAAACAAGGAACTAGAAATACAAAAAGAAGCCAATATTGAAAATTTAAGGGTAGTAGATGCTGAACTATCTTTATTGGAAAAACAGATCAAATATAACGATCTAAGGAATATATCTAATACTGAAAATTTAGCAAAACAAAAACAACTTTTAATAGCTAAAGACGCGTTAATAAAATCAAATATTAAAATCCTTGAATTACAACTTTTAAAGGAAAAATCTACAGCAAATGAATTAACTACGTCTCAAAAATTACAAGTAGGCGCTTTAAAGCTGTTAGGGCAATCTACACAGGCAGCAATGCTTAGAGCTGAATTTATAGCAACGGATCTTGAAGAGAGGCAAAGACAAAATGATTTACAAGAAGAACTTAACAAGCTAAAAGGTGATGAGTTAGATATAGATTTATTGTTGAATCCTCCACAAAGCAAAAAGGACAAAGACAAGGAGATTAAAGCAAAAGAAAAACTTTTAAGCGATCTTGATAGGCTACAACAGCAAGCCTTTGAGGAAAGTTTAAGCAAGCAAGAAAAAGAAATACAAGCGGTTAAAAACAAATATGACAAAATAATAAAGGCCGCAAAGGATGCAGATATTGAGACAGGTCTAGTTGAGGAAGGAAGGCGTCAAGCTATTGAGGTTATTAATGCCAAGTACAGAAAAATAGAGGCAGATGCACTTGAAAAACAAGAGCAAAAAAAACGCGAAATACTTGATCGCGTAGGTGTTGAGGGGTTGGAGGCCAAGATAAAAGCGATAGAAGATAAGGCAGAAGAGGATGTAAAAGAGTTGGGAGATCTGGAGATTCACAGGGATGCGATAGAGGCTATTTATCAAGCCAGTGAAGATAGGATAGCAGAAATAGTAAAAGGAGCTTCTGATAAAGTAATAAAGGAAGGTAAAACCAAAGCAGCAAAAGAAGTTAAAACCGCAGAAGAGGTTGCGGATGCAAAGGATGAGGTTTTATGGAACTCTATTGACAATGTAGATAAAAGTTTTAAAGCGCTTGCAGCTTTAGACGAGGAAAACAAAGCGCTACAGGCAGCCTCACTTATTGCGAGTAATTTAATAAGCGCGGCCAAAACAATACAAAGCACAATAGCAGCAAATGCACAGGCAAAGCTTTTATTTCCGCCAACAGGTCAACCATTTGTAACAATAAATACAGTTGCAGCAGGATTAGGAATTGCAGCAAGTGCGGCGGCAACTCAAAAAGGTTTAGCGGCACTAGGAAAAGGTGGATCTACAGGAGGCGCTACAGGTTTAGATGGTTTAGGAGGTGGACCATCAGCGCCAGAGTTTAATTTAGTAGAAGGTAGCGAAAGTAACGCAATACAGGAAAGTATACAAAGCGGAAGCGATCCAATTAAGGCCGTAGTAATTTCTGGTGACGTAACAACGGCCCAACAAGTTGATCGCAATATAGTAGAAGGAAGTGGGCTATAGAAATTATCTATACAAAAACCATAACAATAAATAAAATTTATCGTTTATAATATATGAAAACGTTTGAAGCTAAGTTTAAGGACAATTCAGATGGAGTTTTTGCTATTAGTTTAGTAAGCGCCCCAGCCACAGGGGAGCATTATATAGCTCTTTCAGAACAAGAGCAGATCGTAAAGCTTTCAAAGGTAGACGAAGAGCAGCGTATTTTAATGGGTTTAGTTTTACAGCCTAACCAATTAATCTACAGAAAACAAGACGATACAGAATTTAATATAGTCTTTTCAGAAGATACAATTAAAAAACTATCACATAATTTTTTCAAATCTGGGTTTCAATTAAACTCTAAGCTTGAACACGATACACCTATTGAGGGCGTTAGTTTCGTAGAATCTTGGCTAGTTGAAAATTCAGATATAGATAAATCGGCTAACTTTGGTTTAAGCTATCCTAAAGGATCGTGGCTTGCTACAATGAAAGTTGACAATGATGAGATCTGGGAGGATTATATAAAGACAGGAAAGCTAAAGGGTTTTTCTGTTGATGCAATGGTAGATTTACAGGAAGTTAATTTAAAATCCAATATAAAAATGAGTGAAGAGAAAAAAAATCTTCTTGAAAAGATGGAGATCTGGTTTACAGAAAACATCTTAAATCAAAAAGAGGTTAAAATGGGCAGCGTAACTAGCGGCGATATTACAATCATGTTTGATGGTGATACTTTAGAAGTAGGAACTTCTTTGTATATTATGGTTGAAGATGAGAAGGTATCTTTACCGGATGGTGAATATCCTACAGATTCTGGTGTGATCTTAGTAAAAGATGGCCGAGTTGAGGAAATGGGCGAAAAGCTTGAAAAAGATGGGAAAAAAGAGGATCCTAAAAAAGAAGTAAAAGAGGACGAAGAGGTTGAAATGAAAGAGGTTCAATTTGAAAAGGTAATGAAAATGTTAATGAGCAAACAAAACGAAGGTTTTGAGGCCAAACTTTCAGAACTAAAATCTTCTTACGATGTACAACTTGCAACAGTTAATACAGAATTGTTAGAGTTAAAATCTATAAAGGCAGAATTGGTAGAGCTAAAAGCGCAGCCAGCAAGTAAGCCAATTATAGGGAAACCTGTACAAGTAGAATTGACAAAGAAGGGCAGATTATTAGAAAAATTAAGAAAGTAATAAATAAATAAATAAATAAAAAAATGGCAACAACAACAACAGTATCAAGTAACTACGCTGGAAAAGCGGCTGGTGAGATAATCGGTGCAGCTTTTCGCGAAGCAGATACACTTAGATTAAATTTATTAACTGTAGCGGAAAACGTAAATTACAAAATGAATTTGCGTAAAATCGCATACACAAATGGAACTACAGATTATTCTTGTGGATTCGTACCAGAAGGTGCGGTTACTTTGAGTGAAAAAGTTTTACAGATTGAAAAACTAATGAACCCAATACAGGTTTGTAAAGAAGATTTCAGACAAACTTGGAGTGAGGATTCAATGGGAGCTAGTGCTTCAAATCCAAACGCGCCAGCAGATATCATGGAAGCAATTTCTATGGAATTATTGGCTTCACAAGCTGAAAAGATCGATACAGATATCTGGACCGGATTGGCGGCTACAGATGGAGAGTTTGCTGGTCTTATTGAGCAATTCGCAGCAGATGCGGCTGTAGTAAAAGCTGGAAACGGTATTACGGCACTTGGAGCAGCTACAACAGAAGCAAACGTTGAAGCTCACTTAAAGGCAGCACTAGAAGCTGTACCAGTAGCAATCAGACGTAAAGACTTAACAGTTGCAGTTTCACCAGACGTATTTCAAGCGTACTCTTTTTACCTTATTTCAAAAGGTATTGCAAATGATGGTAACGCAGAAGCGAAGCAAGTAAGATTTGGCCGTTACAACGTTACAGAAGTAAACGGATTACCAGATAATACTATCGTTATATTTGAACCTAAAAACGTAGTTTTTGCTACAGGTTTACAATCTGATATGAACGAGCTTTCAATGGTAGACGAAGATTCTATTGGGCTTTTAACAGGTCAAGTACGTGGAAAATTAGTATACGGTGCCGCTGTAGGTTATTACAACAGTGAGGATATCGTATGGTTATTGACTACACAAGCATAATTAATTAATCAAAACAAAAGCTATCGGTTGGTATAACTAACTGATAGCCAATGTTTTATAAAATATAAACACAAATGGCGTGCGATGTAACACAGGGCAGATCTAAAGTCTGCAAAGATGGGCTGGGAGGCCAAACAGCTTTATATTTATATAATAGTATAGAAGATGCATTTACAGTGGTAGCTGGTGAAGCTACAGCGGTTAATGCTGGATTAACAGCGGTTTTCAAGTATGAGCTAGAAGGTGACGGTAATACCTTAGAGCAATCTATGGAAGGATCAAGACTAACTGGATCAAGAGTAAATACGCAAACCTTAACAACTTTACTAAAAAAGATCGATGCTGCAACCAATGCAGAATTAAACCTTTTAGTAGCTGGATATCCGCAAGCAGTTGTTGAAGATAGAAACGGAAAACTTCACGCTCTGGCACTTGATGACGGTATGGATTTTACCGCAGTTTCAAGCAGTGGTGGCGCAAAAGCTGATATGAACGGTTATACCTTAACTGGTGTAGCAACTACAGCAACACTTGCACCGATACTAGATTCTGCAACGGCAACAGCTTTTAAAGCTTTAGTAGCGTAAATATTATATAAATATATATATCTTAAAACCCTGTTTTTAATTAAACAGGGTTTTTTTATAACAATAAATGACTTTTTTCGTTTTTAATATATGATAGTTGTAAACCCAACAGACGTAACTCACAATGTAGAAATAGTATCAAGAAAATCACCTAGCAGCACAACTTTTACGCTAGAGCTGAAAGACGATATCACAAAGGTTGTTACTTCTATTGTTGTTACTTATACTGTAGTTAATCAAGGCAGAATCAACTTTAGCTTTGATCACAATTTTAATAGTGGTGATAGCTATCAAGTAAAAATATTAGATGTAGATAATACGATTCTTTACAGAGGCCTATTATATGCAACCAGTCAAGTAACACAGGAATTTGAGTTAACAGATGGTAAATACTTTTGGAGCTAAAACATGGATATAAAATTAATTACACTGGCCAGCTACGTTAAGCCACAAATAGTAGAAAATAAAAACAAAAATTGGGTTTTAAATGGTCCAAAAAATAGTTTTTACCAGTACATTATTGATAGAAATAATGGATCTGCTACAAACTCTTCTATAAACGGTACATACATAAGCTTGATATACGGTAGAGGGCTTGATTTTAAGGACGGTATAAAGGGAGTTAATGATTGGGCATTGATACAAAAATATCTAAGACCACAAGAGCTTAGAAAGGTTATTGCTGATTTTCAAATATTCAATGAATATTCAGTACAGGTTATAAGAACAAAAGGCGGCGGCTTATCAAGTATAAAGCATTTACCAAAGCAATTAGTTGCACCTTCTATAAAAAACGAAGATGGTGAAATTGAGAGTTATTGGTATAGCGAAGATTGGACAAATACAAACAAATACAGGCCAGAAGAGTTTTCAGCTTTTGGAACTTCAAAAGATGCTATTGAAATTTATGTAGGTAGGCCGTATAGAGTTGGCGACGAGTACATAAGTAGCCCAGATTATTTAGCCGGTTTACAGTATGCTGAAATGGAAGAGGAAATTTCAAATTTGAATATCTCTTCTATAAGAAATGGATTATCTGCTGGTTATATAATTAACATACCAGACGGTAAAAGCTGGGGGGACGAGGAAAAAGACGAGTTTGAAAGACAGGTTAAAAAGAAGCTTACGTCTAGCTCGAACGCTTCCAACTTCATTATTTCGTTTAATGGCCGAGACGTAGAAATTGATATCACACCTTTTCCGGTAAATGACAATATTCATAAGCAATGGGATTTCCTCACTAAAGAGTGCAAAACCCAGTTAATGACAGCACACAGGGTTATAAGCCCTTCACTTGTTGGCCTATCTTCTGCAAGCGGATTTAGCTCTGTAGCAGACGAAATGGATATGAGCGAAAAGCAAACAATGAAGCGAGTGATAAAGCCAAAACAAGATTTTATCATTGATGGTATTACCGATATATTGCAGCAATTTGATATAAATTTAGACTTGCATTTCAAGCCATTAACAGAGGAAATTGAAGATATTGTTGAAGAGGTTGTTGAGGATAAAAAAGAAACCGTAAAACTAGCCGGCTTTGATCCAAGCCAAAACAGAGGAGCTGATGGTAAATGGGGATCAATGGGGAATCGCGGTGAGGCAGATTCAAAAGGCAAAAAGCTTAACGTAACAGATAAGCAATTAAAAGATCAAATAAAAGCTCATGACGAGAACGATGGTAGTACCTTTTCACCAGCTGGCGAGAATCTAATGGGAAAAAAGGGCGCTATCTCAGTATCTACTTTTGAATCACTATCTGAAAAGATAGAAGGAAAAGATGTTACAGATAAGCAGCTAAAAGATTTTATTGAAAAGCACGCTGATTTATTGGGTGAAAATAGTGAATATTCTGTTGGTACATGGTACGATAAAGATACAGGCACAACTTGGCTAGATATTGTTACGGTTACAGATATGGATAACGCTTTAGGCTTGGCCAAAAAACACAACCAGATAGCAATATTTAATCTGGAGACAGGAGAGGAAATTATGACAGGCGGCACCGGTGTATCTCTTTCATTTAATCCTAGCCAGAAGCGCGATAAGTACGGTAGGTGGACCAATGAAAACAATATGCATTTGATCGAAAACAGCATAAAAGATCAAAGTTTTGAAACGGCTGTAATATACGATAAAGAAGGAAACGTTTTAAAAACGGTAGATGGTGACAAGCTATCTGTTGATATTGGCGGTATGCCACAGGGAGCGCATACACTAACACATAACCATCCCAACAATAGTAGCTTTTCAAGACAGGATTTAATATACCTTCAAGATCAAAAAATAAACAGGATGAGAGTTGTAACGCCTAGCGGTGTTGTTTATGAAGTTGTTTTAAAAGATTTTTCTGGTAACGAAAGAAGCAAATTTGTTAGCGATTACTGGGAACAGGCTACCAAACTAGCTGATCAAGAAGTTGAGAGTTACGCTCAAAACTTATACAAAAATGATGAGAACTTTAATCTTTATTGGAGATATAAAGAGGAAAGACTAGCAGAGGTTCAAAAACTATTTGGTAGATATTCAGATAGAAGGATGAAGTATTTAATAGAAAATACGCCGATGGGTAGTGTAATACAGTATAACGTTTATGAGTAAGAATTTACTTGATGGGCCAAAGGAGTACAAAAAAGAGATAGATAATATCGATGATATTTTGTACCGCATATTGGATGATATAAAAAAGCAAACTGTTTTTTTATCGTCTCACAATGTGGAATCTCTTATTTCTTTAGGTGAAGTTGTTGGCGATGATTGGGAAATTATAGAAAATGAAAGATGCGATGAGATCACATTTTCAGAAGGTGATTTGAATCTAATTGAATTGGCCCAAACGCCAAAGACCAGCAATAAAAAATCAAAACAAGATACGAGCTTGTTTAAAGTTAGATATCAATACGCTGGAGCTAAAAAAGGTGAACGCGATTTTTGTAACAAGGTTTTAGAATCGGACAAGGTATATCGCGAAGAGGATTTAAACGCTAATTACAACTATAATGAGGAGCTAAGTCCCTCAGGAACAGATAGTTACAACATCTTTCTTTTTAAGGGAGGCGTTAACTGTAAACACTGGTGGCAGCGCGTGGTATACCTTAAAAAAGGTAACGACAGGATAAGCGTAAACCAAGCCAGAAAAATGATATTAGAGCTTGATCCGAAAGACAGGAAAGAAGCGAGCTTTGACAAAAACGACAAAAGAGTTGCAAAGGTTGCAGAGGCCCAAAACAACTATTGGAGTTTAACGCCAAACTATAGAGATAGCGGCGTTGAATTATCGGCAAAGTCTAAGGAATTATACCAAAGACTTGCTGGATTTGATCCAAGCCAAAACAGAGGCCAAGATGGTAAGTGGGGATCGGAAGGTGGCCCAAAAGAATTAACTGAAAAGCAAAAAGATTGCATTAACGATTATACCAGCACTGGGTATTTTGAAATAAATACTTACTTAGGAACAGGTAAAACTGATCTTTTTCAAGAAGATATTTCAGAGGATGAGATAAAAGACAGCATTAAATGTTTAAAAAACGCGCTTTCAGATCTACCTAACTATGAAGGTAAAACCTACAGAGGTGATACTATAAAAATAAAAAACTTAGACGATTTTAAGAATAATTTAGATAATAATTATTTAGAATTTAAGTCTTTTTTATCAACTACAACAGATAGTGATCAAGCTCAGATATTTGGTAGTTTAACTCGTAAAAATGAATACCCAGTGATCTATAATATTACTTCAAAAAAAGGTAAATTTATTTCGGATTACTCAGATTTTGAGGAGGAGGAGGAAGTTTTGTTTATGCCGAATACTAGATTTAATGTATTGGATTGGAAGGATTTTAACGGTAGTTTAGTTGTAGATTTAATAGAGATATGAAAAGAGATAAAAACAGATTTACAGGCGATGGCGATCTTTGGGTATTTATACCAAAAGATGAGGTTAAACTAGATGATCAAGTAAGCCTTAAAACGATAGATGGAAAAAAAGCTTACAATACAAAAGAAGAGGCTAAAAAGGTAGCGAAGGAGATGGGATGTGATGGTTATCACGAGCATAAAGATAAAGTTGATGATGTTGTTTATTTTATGCCTTGCAAATCTCATGATCAAATTAAAAAATAAATAGATAAAAAAAATTAGATGGCAGAATTTTTATTCATAACACCAGAGGAGCTAAAAAGCACTACTATTTTAGGCGGAAATGTTGATCCGGATAAATTCTTGTTTTCTATTGCAAATACGCAAATTATAACAATAGAACCGCTTTTAGGTAGTATACTTTACGATAAAATAAAGGCAGAGGCTTCGACAACTCCAGTAGGTTTAACTGGTAAGTATTTGACGTTGTATAATGAATTTGTAAAGCCAATAACAAAAAATCAAGCGCTGGCAGAATATATTGAAATTAGCTCTTTTATGATCTCAAATGGTGGTGCCTTTAAGCACAGCCCAGAAAATGCAGAGACAATGAGTAAAGATGAGATCATGATGTTATCTCAAAAATATTCAAGTATTGCAGATATGTATGTTTTGCGATTTGAAAAGTGGATCTGTAAAAACCCGATCCCAGAATATAAAACTTCACAAGACGAAGTTAACGCGAGCAAAAGCATTAATTTAAAAGGCGGCTGGTGGTTCGGTAGAGAGCTGCCAAAAATTTACGAATATAACCCAACAGAAAATGAGTAGTATTTGTAACATAGATAAAGGTTTTAAACAGGTCTGCAAAACTCAACAAGGCGGTATAGATAAAGTATATCTATTTCCCTATGTAAAATACGGCGTTTCAGATATAACATTTGGAGGCGGCTCTAAAGTAAACAATCCCGACGCGCAAAATATTACTAGCTTTCCGAGTACTACGATTTATGAGTACGAGGCTGTAAATATTAGCTATACCGAAAGCGCTAAAATAACAGGCGGTGGTATCGAGTGGTCACAGGATCTATCATTTACCTTGCCAGCAAGTTTTGAGGCATTAAACGCGTTTAAATTGATGTATAAAGATTATTGCGCTATTGTATTAGATCGTAACGGAAACTATAGAATTATAGGGCTATGGAACGGTGGAGAGGTTTCAATTAGCGCAGGTACAAGAGGAAGCAAAAACGCAATGAACGGATCTACAGTATCGTTAAAAGCGCGAGAAGATAATCAAGCGTATTTCTTAAAAAACTTTGCAACAGATTTCACTATATTTAATAACGAAAGTAT
>TARA_R110001599_G_scaffold161053_13_pt1 | contig 28789 bp, 18 predicted proteins | sample TARA_R110001599 | Tara Oceans TARA_R110001599 (sample SAMEA4398360) | marine metagenome | biome: Polar Biome; feature: [MES] marine water layer (ENVO:01000295) within the mesopelagic zone...; material: water (ENVO:00002006), including particulate matter (ENVO:01000060) such...
CGCTAAAGTTATTCACTTAGTGAAAGATTTAACCTGAAAGCTTTGTCTTGATATGGACAGGAACTTGCTCCTGTGGTAAATAATTGTACTTACAAGGGTTGGCTAATATGAAATCGCTTCAAAATCAAACATTTCCTCGTTGATTTCGAAGCGATTTAAGGACTTAGTAGAAGGACTGGTTCCTATAAAAAGATTAACAGTTTAGATGACTAGCACTTATCTACTTGATAGGACTCCTGTAAATATAACTATTTAACTTGAAATTATATCTTTGAATTAAGAGCCAAATCCCCATGAAAGTCCCATATGAATGTCTGCCCTGCGACTGTTGTTTTGCATTAAGCCGGTAATGATGGAATGACTTCCGATAAAAAATCCTCCATATTGAAATCCGAGCCCTCCGGTTAAATTTGAAACCTGATGTTTCATCCAAGGTGAATACATTTCAAATTTTCCCAAAACAAGCCTAGGGGTAAGGACAATTAAATCTGCTGCACTTAAATTGGTGTTTATGTTTTCATCAGAAATCCTTTTTTGAGCATACAATGAAATTTGGAAGCTTTTTACTGGACTAAACTCCACATAAGTAGCTAAAGTTCTTGGTAAATTTACCCGAACATCTGAATCATTGTTGTTGATGGTGAAATAACCGGAAGCAACCAACTGTTCATTAATTTCATCAATATTACCATCGAGGTTGTCAACTCTGAAATATTCGTTTTCAGGTATATTTACCGTGTAATTCCTTTGCTGTTGGTTGGATCCCATGCCCATACTTCCAAGGTTTTTAATTGTTAGGCCGGCATTCAAGAAGGGTTTGTCATCCTTTTTAAGCATATAATTTACTCCTAAGTCGACACCAAGGCCTCCTGGGGAGAAATCACGCCATAAATTATCTTCTATATTATTACCATCCTCATTTTCCCATCGCTCGTCGTAGGAAAGATTGAGGCTTCCTTGGGCATTGGTAATTGTAGTTTCGTCCTGAGAATCAATTATAGTTGCCTGGAATTTATCGATCCCCAAGTTGGCATAACTACCAGGGAAAAGCAATTTGAAATTTGCCCCTACTGACAAAGTATGGAAATCTGTATCCAGGATCTTCCTTCCAGCCAAAAAGCCAACTTCCATCCATCCTACAGCATTAATGCGTTGGTTTTGTGGAATGTTTATTATGGTTTGATTATCGTTTCCATTAGAATTATCGACAATGGAGCTACCCAAGTCAGGGTTGAAATTTATGATGTCCGCTTTCGCTTTTACCTCGGTTGTGAGACCAAAAGACCATTGCTTAAACCTCAGACCTAATGCAGGACCCAAAATGGATACATCCGATCTAAGGTTAACTGGTTTATCAATATCGTTAAAGATATTTTCAAAAACATCTGGGTCGTCAATAATGTCTTGAAGGGACAATGTGTTATTGTCCAAACCAACATTGAAAGAAAAGAGTGAAACCTCTACCTTTTTGGTTAAATTATTAATTTCTGCAGGGTTCATCATGGCATTGATCATGCCCTTCCTATTACTGTTTTGTACTCCAAAATAATTTTGCTGTGCTACTAATACACCACTGCTAATAATTAATAAAAAAGAAAGTATTAATACTTTTTTCATGAATCTTAATTTAAAAGTTTAATAAAAAAATTTAACTCAAAAATAGAGAAATAATATTTATTTACCTCTTTTTGAAAGGGGACAGTCCCGTAAATTCAAATTAAATTGTAATTTAGGTGTATGAAATGCTTAATAAATAATTAATGCTGAAAATTTACCTGACTCTTCTCCTTATTTTTTTCTGTTGGTTATTTTTAGTCAATATTAGTTCAGCACAGAGTTCTGGAGATATTTGGTTGTCTACAGGCATTCAGAATTTATCAAGCAGAGATGAAGGATTTTCATTGATGAAGTATAAAGGAAATAAAACCACCAGTACTGTAGGTTTCAATCTGAGTAAAAGAAACAAGACACAGTGGTTTCAAGGAGATTTCTCTTACGGTGTATTGACCAATCAAGTAGGGGGGACCTTGAATGAAATGGGGGTTAATTTTATTACACATACCTTTTATCACAAAGTTAAATCTCCTGACCGTGGGCTTCATTGGGGTTGGGCCAATAAGAATACCTTTCATATTCGTAGCCACAACAATTTTAGCAATTATAATTTCCGTTATGATTATTTCAGTGCTTTAGGACCATCTGTCAGATACATTTTACCATTTGTGTGGAAGAAGAAATCTTTTGTTTGGCAAAATGGGGCCAATTGGCAACTTATCGGTTTGCAAGTCAAATCAGGCTATATTGGAGCTGAGCCTGAGGACTATCTCAAAGGGGAATCTCTAGCCAATAATTTTTTCAATACGGTGAGGCCTTTTATTCCGGTGAAGGATCTTGATTTGGGATTTTCTTCTTCTCTATTTTGGAAGTTACCTACCAACAATCAACTGGGAATTAGGTATCAATACAATTATTCCAAATTGTCAGGAATTAAGGTTGTTCACCGCTTGGATCAATCTCTTGAACTGGTTTTAAATGTTAGGTTATGGTAAATAAAATAAACTTAAGCCTAATCGCATTGCTTTTCTTTTCTTCCTGTGAGCAATGGGTGATTCCTGAGGACCCTAAATCCGAGCCTTTGGATATTTTTGACAGCCTTTGGGAAGATGTGAATGAACGCTATTCGTTTTTTGATCATAAGGAGATTGACTGGGAGGAAATAAGGACTACTTATAGGGCAAGAATCACAAACAGCACTGGCTCTAAAGGCTTGTATGATGTTTTGGCTGACATGCTATTTGAATTAAGGGATGGGCATGTTAATCTCAATGCAGGATTTGACAATAGTCGAAATTGGGAATGGTACCAGAATTATCCTGATAATTATGACCAAAATATCATAGATGAAAATTACCTAAGAAAGGACTTTTGGATCAGTGGTCCGTTTATCCATCAATTTCTTAACGATGTACTCTATGTGAATTATAGGTCTTTCTCCCAAAATATATCAGAAGGAAATCTTCAGATAATTTTAGAAAGAGCCAAACAAGGTCAGGGATTAATAATCGATGTAAGGAACAATGGAGGGGGTAGCCTAAAGAATGCTTATACCCTGGCTTCCGGATTTACAGACAGTGAAGTTTTGGCAGCTAAAAAGCGCATAAAAAATGGAAGTGGAAAAGATGACTTTTCTTCTTGGGAGGATTTAAGTGTTCCTGCAGGAGAAAATGTATATACTGGTCCAGTGGTGGTGCTTACCAATAGAAGGTCCTACAGCGCCACTACCTTTTTTGCTCAAATGATGAAGGTGTTGCCACAGGTTACTATCGTGGGTGATCAGACTGGTGGCGGAGGTGGAATTCCTGTTTTTGGAGAGTTGGCTAATGGTTGGACTTATCGATTTTCAGGTACGCAAACCATAGACTTAGAAGGTAGGCAGATCGAGGATGGGGTCCTTGCTGATGTTCGTGTTGATTTAAACCCTGTTAATATAGCAAGGGGTGAAGACAATATAATCACAAGGGCCTTAAGAGTGATTTATGAGAATAATTAGCTAGGGTCATTTATTAGGATCCCGCTTGATGTTTTGTGTTCATTTTGGCCTTAATAAAATCTAGCCACAGGAAAGTTCCTGTGGCTAGATTGTTTTAGAAGCGTTCACAGCATCATGGCCCCGTTTTTAGTTTGCTGCATAAGGCAACTTTTTAAAGGATTAGATTTGTCATTTTCAAATGCTATTCTCCTTTTAAATAAGCCAATAAATCAGCCAATTCCTGATCACTCATGTTTTGTTCCAGGCCATTTGGCATCAGAGACATTCCCGGGTTTTCTATGCTTTTTATCTGCGTGCGTAGTATGTTTTCTTCCGTTCCATAAGCTGTTTTTAAACTTAAAGAATTTGAAGATTCTGCAGCAATTCTTCCTGTGACCTGTTTGCCTTCATGCGTTGTTACAGTAATAGCTTGGAACCCAGGATACACTTCATAATTGGGTACTATAGTGTGTAAAAGTACAGCAAGTGCAGGCTGGTTGCTTATACCTGATAAATCTGGTCCGACATTCCCGCCTTCTCCTGCAAAGGTGTGGCAGGTGGCGCAATTTGCAGTAAAAACTCCTTTTCCGTTTTCAGCATTTCCTTTTATATCAAGTACCCGCTTATGATCCTCATAGACTTTCATTCTACCTCCTGATTCCAATTCCTTGAAAAGAATTTCTGCACGTTTTCTAACTTTCGCATCGCTTACTTTCATTAAAGAAAGTCTTGTGGAAGATGATATTTCTGCCGGGTTAATTTTGCTTTCTTCGATTGATTTTAATAACTGGTCCCGTAGGATAGGCCTAGATACAAGTGTGGCAATCACAGCTCCTTTTGTTTTGGGAGTATAAGCTTTCCATGCGGTTGTTTCTGTTAGTATTTCTCCCGCCTCAGTACTGTTTAAATTCCCGAGGGACTGAATAGCAGCCAATTGGATTTCAGAAGGGTTGTTTGGAGAAATCAATTCCTTAAGAGTAGATTCTGTTTTTCCCGGAGAAAAATAGCTAAGTAAGGCTGTTGCTTGAATACGAGAAGTTAAGCTGTCTTCAGCCGAAGAAGCTCTTTTTGCAGTCTCCTGAATCAAAGCATTCAATTGTTCCTTAGATTTTGTATAAGTATCCAAATAATTTTTTTCTGCACCCTTTACATGTCCTCTTTCGCTACCTTTCAATAACCCAAGAAGCAAAGAGAAAGTAGGATTGTTCCATTCGCTATTAATAGAGGAGTCAATTAATCCTTTTAATTCATTGGTCGAAACTGAACTGCCTATTAGTTCACCTAACTCTGACCACATTGGTAATTGGTTGAATGTAACTTGCTCCTTTTCTGCTTCTAAAATTTTTAGAAATTCGATCTCCTGTCCATTTAATGCCGTCATTACTGCAGCCCTTGTCCATGGGTCCGATGCGTCTTTTTGAGCTATTTTTGCCAAGTAAGGTAACCACTTTTCCTTATTGTCTGTGCCAAAAGTTATTGCTGTCAGAAACCTGACTCTGGAATTGCTGTCAGTGGCTCCTTTTATTAAACTTGCGGCCATTTGATCTGAAATATTTGGCCTCAAGCCTATAATTGAAATGATCTGTTCTTTAATGACTGGTTCATTATCATTGTAAATGGTGGCCAACATTTGCTCATCCAAAGCATCGAAATGATTCAATAACCAGATGGCTTTTACTTTACCTTCATTCAACGTTTTAGATAAAACCATTTCTTTAAGGTTGGCAATGATTCCAGTAGGCATTTTTTCTAGAATTAACCTAAAAGCTGTACTTCTTTCCCATTCATCATTGGAGGAAAGTGCTGCAATCAGCATCTCATTGTTGCTGTCTGAAGTAGTGGGGAAAATTGTTTGTTCCTTATTATATTCAAACTTGTCATTACTAATTCTATAAATCTTACCTTTTCCCTTGCCACTTTCAAAGTCCAGTGCTCCTCTAGTTTCTTCAGGCACATAAGATGGATGGTCGATTACCTTCCTGTACATGTCTGCCAAGTACATGGCTCCTTTAGGCCCATGAGCCAGGAAAACCGGGTTGAACCAGGAGTCTGATGAAGCTAGAAATTCCCAATCTTTATGAACCCTTTCAGAAATGAAGGTGGCTCCATTGTCTTTAACCGATTGCCTTTGAACCAAATTTTGTGCTGGCTCACAGATAAATGCATCGCCTTTATGACTAGTGGCAAGGCCCTCACTTTCAAAAATCAAAGTCCCGCAAGCAGAGGTGAAAGTTCCTTGATGGGATAAGCCCATTAATTTGGGAATGTATTCAGCGGTAGTTATGCTTTGACTTATAGGGTACACAAATCCCTCTGCTTCTGCGGGAGATACATTCTCAATGGTTTTGTTAAAAAGTAGGTTGGGATTATTGCTTAATTGATCAGGTTCCATGACAATATGCTGTAATGGATGTCTGTTACTTGAGCCAAATCTTCTACCAAAAGCGTCAAATGCAAGGCCAAATTGACTTTTTCCACCTCGTGTTTGAAATTCTAAAGTTTCGGGATGAAACCTTCCGTCTGCGCCATTAAAGGAGATAGGCTTTCTTTCAGGATGGGCTGGGGAATATACCTCTCCGCCATTAAGTCCACTTGTCACATAAATCCAACCATCTAAAGCCAGAGTTGGGTGACTTGTTCGTATTTGTGCTGTTCTATTGGCATTAAAACCAGTTAGTACGATTTCTTGAATGTCAGCTTTACCGTCACCTGTGGTGTCTTTGAAATAATAAATATGTGGTGCGCAGGTTACAAAAACGCCACCCTTCCAAGCCATGATTCCGTTGGGGTATGTAAGTCCCTCTACAAAGACACTTCTTTGGTCGTATTTACCATCCCCATCGCTGTCAACTAATCTTGAAATTTTCCCCAAGGTATCAGGTTTTTTTCCGTCCATTGGATCCGGATAACCGGTGTTTTCAGCAACATAGAGCACACCTTTTTCGTCAAATGCAAAAGCTGAGGGGTCCGCTACTAAAGGGTCAGCAGCAATCAAATCAATCTGTAGGCCAGGTTCTAGCTGGAAGGCTGCCATTGAAGATTTTAATGCTGAAGAATCCTCATAAGTATAGAGAGGTGAATTAACAGGGTTGTTTTGAACTTCAAAGACTGGAGAGCTGTCCTCCATTTTCTTTTCCTGTTGACAGGAAACTAATAAAGTCAAACTGATAATTAAAGGCCAATTTCTTGACGGTAAAAGAATGTTTAACATGCTTTTAAGTTTTATTAATTTGCAATACATGAAAGGTGGATTATTGAATTTGAGGGGGTACATTGCCATAATTCCAAGGCTCACCTTTAAAAGGAGGTGCTTTCTCGAAGTGTGGAATGGAGCCTGGTGTAAGTCGCTTTATTAGTTTAATGCTTTGATCTACAATTTGATTGCCGGCCGTGATTTCCAAATTACTATAGGAGGTAAGTCGGGTTTCATATCCACCGCCATTGGAAGAGAAAGCCTCCAAAGTAGGCACATAGCCTACACAATCATTGGCCATACTTACGGGGAAGGTAAACGGAAATTGACTTTCTGCTTTTATCTTAAGCCCCAATTCACAGAAGAATTCTGCGGGATTACTGACGAGTACCAAAGGCCCCAACTGTATGGTTTGAATCTCTACATTATGACTGGGCTTTTGTTTTACCCAGCTGTCTAGCATTACTGTTTCTTTGGCAAAGACCCAATCCGTTTTGCCGACTTCATCTGGGCTTTTCTTAACCATTGCCAGGCTTTTTTCTACGTTTTCTTTGGATGGAATTCGCCTTTTTATATCGATAAACGCTCTTGTGCTATTTATAGGGAAGTGAATACCTCTCGGTATAGATAATAAGGTTTTAACTGCTTCTGCGCCTACATTGGCACCAACAAATCTTGCCCACTCTTCTCCGGATCTATTTTTATATGGGTTTCGGTTATTTACTTGAGTCACGTCACCACTTGCTCCCTGAAGGAAAACTACCACACAGTCTTTTCCCATGGCACCTTTTATGGTTTGTTCCATATAATATACCCAATTGGCGGATATACCACCGGGATTGGTGGTAGAGTGGCAAGCGAAGTTAACGATACAGCCAATACATTTACCATCTTTACTCCATGCGCCAACAACACCTACCTCGGGATCAATAGGGCCTGCTACTTTTGAAATTTCAGGATTTAACTGTCCTGGATGGGTATAAGTCCTTCCATTCTTCATGAAAAACCGTCGGTTAAAAGAAACTTTTTCCTCATTTCCACTACCTATGCCAATTTCCACATCTTCAAGCCCTTCAAGCGCCTTTAGGGCTGTTTCTATTGTAGTCTTTTTAGTGTTGGCCAAATATTTTGGGTCTGCGCAGGAAGACTGTTTATAGGCAAGGTCTTGAATAAAAGGATTTGCATGGTCATATTGACCTGGCATGACCATGGCGGTAGGTCCTGAAGAATGAGAATGAGAAGCGGAAATCATGATCTCATCTTTCGAAATAGCATATCTTTTCCCTATGCCTTCTTTAATTTCATCCACCCAAGGTTGGTAAATAGCCAATGCATCGAAGCCTATAACCAAGGCTTTGTTCTCCCCACTTTGAAAGGCTGAAACCCTGACCTTACAAGGGTCATGAAAAGTCTTATGGTAACCTTTACCATAGTTTCCGGGACTTTCCATGCCTATTTCAGGAGATATATCTCCATCGGCAAAGGCGGCTTTTACCGGGGCCTCTACAGATGCAGCACTTATTGGGCTTATTCCAGTTGCTGTGGACTGGGCTGTGGTTAAGGATAAACTTAATCCTGCGGTTAGTAGACTGGTTTGTTTTAAGAATTTTCTTCGTGATGGTAAATCACTTGTTGTAATTTTATGCATAACTAATAAAATTGGGGTTGTTTGTGGTTAAGTGTACGTTACCAAAAGTAGTTAAAAAACATGGTTAAGATACTGGAAATGATTGAAATTTCCATTGATTTTATGTAAAAATTGCTAGTTTTTTACCATCAGTAACTTTCCTGACTAACATTTTATTTGGGCTCTATAGTTGTTCAAGCGGATAATAATTTGTTTTGGGTTTATAGCTAGGCCCTTGACTAATCTGTTGTTTTTTTACTTTCCTTTTAATAATGGGCAGTAGAATTTAAAGCCTGATTTAGGCGAATTAGGTGATTCTTTAAGTGGATTGTTTTCTTAGTAAAACAGTTCTTTAGAAAATTTTAGCCATATAAAGTCTCCTAAGCTCAAGAAAATGCTAATTTTAGCCTGTCACATACTAGGAGTATGGCTTAAATTTCTCAAATAATGTTCCATCTGGTAATAAAGTGACTATTACCTTACTTCGGATATAATTGTATTATTTACGGTAACTATGATCTTCACACAAGAAAGTCTTTCCCTTTTTAAAGGGCTATCCTTAGACAATGTTTCTCTAAAGGCCTATTTCAAGCGAATTGGTTATGAAGGGAAAGCAGAAAAAAACCTTGATACAATAAAAAAGCTTCATTATCTCCATCCACAAGCTATACCCTTTGAAAATATTAACCCATTTACTGAAGAACCTGTAGTACTTACTTTGCCCGCTGTATTTGAAAAAATGGTAAAGCAGGGAAGGGGTGGGTTTTGTTTTGAACAAAATTTGCTTTTCGGTGCGGTTTTAAATACAATTGGATTTGATGTTGTTGGCTTATCCGCTAGGGTTTTTTGGGAAATAGTTGTTGGGGAAGTTCGTCCAAGAGATCACATGTTATTGCTTTTAAGCTTAGATGGTGTGAAATACTTGTTGGATGTTGGTTTTGGTTCAGCATCTTTTTCAGCGCCTTTGGTTTTGAATAAAGAGGGGATTCAAAACACAGGGGATTATGAGTACCGCATTAGCTATGTTTCTGAATTTCACTATTTGGAAATAAAGATAAAAAATGACTGGAAACTGATGCATCGATTTGGGCTTGAACACCAAATGTTACCTGATTATGAAGTGGTAAGTTGGTATTTGTGTACCCATCCCACATCCGTCTTCATTAAAGATTTAATGGTGGCAAGAAGTTTTCAGGGAGGGAGATATACCCTTTTCAACAATCAGTTTACAATTCATAAAAAGAATGAGGCCAGTACCAAAAAGAAACTTGATACTGCAGAAGAGATAATGGATGTTCTAAAAGAGAAAATGCTAATAAATCTTCCTGAGCGTGATAAGTTAAAAGATAAAGTCCAAAGGTTGTTAAAAGAGATACAAAACAGTTAGGAAATAAAAAAAGGCCTCTTTTTACGGAGGCCTAAAAAATTTTAGCTGTTATTTAAATTCCAGAGAATTAAAAAATAGATCTAAATGGAATTTTTCTATCAATAAAAAAATAATGGTCTAGTTCATGTAAATTTGATGGTATTCAGTTTCAGGTTCTAATAATTGAAAATTTAAAGAATCTTCTTTTTTGTTGTTTTCAGGCATTCTTCCAACTTTCCAGTTTGCAGGTTTATGAAATTTTCCTTCTCTCTTGAACTGATCAAAGTTTTCAGGATCATCAGCAGCATTCCTTATTGCTTTAATAGTAAATAAAAGTCCTAATGCTACTCCAAGTACTGCGTATATTAATATGTAAGTGCTCATGCGCTAAATTTTTATTTTTCAAGGCTTTCAATCTGCCGAATGATTAAACTTCTAAGTTCCTCTCTTTCCGTCATTCAGAATGATTGATTAACATTTCAAATTTAATGAAATTTTATTACATATTTCAATTAAAAATAGTTGTTTTTTTGAATAAAATTTTGTAAATATAAAATAGTATTTTGTTGTATTATTTTTGTATTTCATACTAGCCTATTTTAATTTTTGTACTGAATGTTTATTTCCAAAGTCCTGAAAGCTTCTATTTAAGGGTTTTATATTGTTATCAAACTTTACTAAAAGACGATCTAATTTCTTAAAATATCGGAATGTTCATAATCAGTTTCAAAATTAAATTCTGTAATATTAGACTTAACAGAAATTAATTGCAATGCTGAGGAGTGGTGACCTGTTCATCTTAGGTTGGTATGGTTTCAAAATCATTCTGAGGGGTTTCTTTTATTGTAAAAGAGGTAAAACCCTACTCTTCCATTATTTTATATTGCTACGAATACATGAAATACCTATCAGTAAGCTGGCCTTACAGTGCTCATTAAAATGCATGGCTTTAGCAGTCCAGCTCCAAAGCGGTATCTGTATATGTGTTGCAATTCACATCAATCCAAGTGGCTATTTTAGATTATTTTTTGTTAATTGACCTTGTTTAGATCTAAAGATGTCTTTAAGGCATTTTAAAGAATTGAAAAATATCTTCCGAATTGAAAATTAGTTAGAACCTATTGACCAAGAATAGCCTGAACATGGTCAAAGGGAGTTAACTTAATAGAGGAATTAGTAAATGTTATAGTTATTTCGAGTTCAATACAATAATTAACCAATAAAAGATGACTGAAAAGAAAAAATCCTCTTTGTCCAGAAGAAAGTTTATGGGCACAGGTCTGCTTACAGCGGCAAGTTTAGGGGTGTTGCCACAAGTGAGTCTTGGCAAAGAAGCAGCTAATACTAAAGAAGCGAATGAAACTTTGCGATTGGGTTTCATTGGACTAGGAAGACAAAACAATGGGCTTCTTGGTAGCTTTATTACTTTACCGAATATAGAAGTGGTAGCCGGTTGTGATGTATATGATGACAAAAGGCAAAGATTTTTAAATCGAACCAAAGATTATTATAAAGGAAAAGGCAAAACTGTAGAAGTAGAGGTATATGAAAATTACCACGATCTACTTGCCAGGAAAGATGTAGATGCAGTGGTAATTGCAAGTCCAGATCATTGGCACGCCTTGATGGCCATCGATGCATGTAAAGCTGGTAAAGATATATATTTGGAAAAACCCTTGACCTTTACCATTAAAGAAGGGCAGGAGTTGGTTAAAGCCGTGCGTTCCAATAGCATTGTTCTGGCAACAGGAAGTATGCAACGTTCTTATGATAACTTTCAGCATGCAGTCAGAATGGTACAGAAAGGAAGATTAGGAGCAATCAAAAAAGTTTATGCTTGTGTAGGAGGGCCTCCAAAGCCTTATGATTTACCGAAAGAGGATATACCTGCAGGACTTAATTGGGACATGTGGTTAGGCCCATTGGCTGCAGATGTACATTTTAATAATGACCTCAATCCCCCTATTTCCATCAATCCTCCAGAGAATGAAAAAGTGTGGGGAGCTTGGCGTTGGTACAAAGAAACTGGTGGAGGATTGACCACAGACTGGGGGGCTCATATGTTTGATATTGCGCAATGGGCAATAGGAATGGATAGAAATGGGCCAGTTGAAATTATACCGGCTGGATATAAAAACACCAAACATCTGACATTTATTTATCCAAATGGTGTAACCGTAACAGAAGAACCTTTCGATAAAAAAGAAACAAGGGGATGTAAATTCGTTGGTAAGGATGGCTGGATAGAAGTTTCCAGATCACATTACGAAGCTTCAGATCCTAGCTTGTACCCATTGATTGGAGAAGGTGAGGACCTGAGAGGTGGCGGAGGTACAGCGCATCATATTGATTTTATAGAATCTGTACGAAGAAGAAAAGATCCAATAGCACCAGTAGAAATCGGTCATAGTACCTGTACTACTTGTAACCTTGGTAATATTGCTTATGACTTGGGTAGACCATTAAAGTGGGATCCTGTGAATGAAAAATTTGCTAATTCGGATCCTGAAGCCGAGAAGCAGCTTCATAGAACTTACAGACCTGGATACAGGTTGTAAAATCAAAAAAGCGAAACCATAAAGGTTTCGCTTTTTTTTATTGTCCTAAGGTATATTTATTTTACTTTATAAATAGCAAAAGTATTATAACTACAAAATACATAAACTTTGAACCAAGCTTTAATAGGGCCAGCGTTTATGGCTATTATAATAGTGAATTTGGGTTAAACCCGGATTATGTAATAGAATTTCTCCGTCCTGACAATAGTCAGGGGTGAAGCCTGTCCCGTGTTTACGGGAAGTGTTGCAATCGCGAGACAATCAGGCTGTTTGGATATTTTAGCATAGCACCGCTCTATTGAAATTGAAAGTAGCAACGAAGTGGCTGATTTTAAGGGGATTTCAGGGTGTAGTTGATTGGCTGTTGCATATTTGGGTTTATTAATTGAGGGGTAAATTTTTCTAATTAAATAAAAGTTCTAGGAATACTTTTTACAATAAACTCCTTGTCTTATTGCGCAATAAAACTTGCAAGATTACCAATATATGGTGCTATAAATCTTGAGAAAACGCATTAATTTTAATTAAGGCCTAAATTTCCTTCCAGAAGAGATTATTATCAACGGAACGAACTTAAAAAAATAACTGAAACTTATAGGGATGCAATTAAAGGTTAAGTAGTTTTTCAATTATAGGTAATAAGAATTGAAACATTCTATAATTACCAAGGTCATTGAAATGCGTACCATCCACAGTGGCTTCGTTATCAAGTCCAATTAGCTCTTTGCTAAAGATATAGTGGGTATTTTTGTTGTTCTTTTTTGCATCTAGGTATACTTTTCTGAGGGCATTGTTTTGATTCTGAATGTAGGACAAGGTGCCAAAAATTTTTGGATCATTTTCTTTGAAATAGGCATAATCCCTGATAATGGTTTCCACCAACACAATAGGAACGGAGTCATCAATACTTCTGATAAAAGCGATTGTCTCTGGTAAATTTTTCAGTATGGTGTCAGGTGCTGAGTTAGGTGTGCAATCCAATACGATAACAGAAGGCTTTGAGGGCATGATAAATTGCACGACTTCTTTTTCAAATCGACCATTTCCGCTAAACCCAAGATTGATTACTTCTTTGTTGATTTCTCTCTCTAATAAGGCTGCATAGGTAAGTCCCGGTCTGGAAGCAGAAGCCCCTTGGGTAATACTCGTTCCATAAAATACTATTGGGTTTTCTCGATCGATAATGGTATCTTTTGGTTTGGTGATGCTGGCTTCCTCTTCTATGCCGATTTCAAGTTTCTCTACTCCTTCGTACAGTGGGAGATTTAGCAAATATTCCCGATTTTCTCTGGTCATACCTGTAATCACAGTAGCCTCATTGGACACTTCCTTACCAGGAATGGCAACCCCTACAAATTGCCATCTACCTTTAGTATAAGCGTATAAATCCAAACCATTGCTGGCAATTGGAGTCATATTGCCTTTGACCTTATTGTTCTTCAAGGTCCATCGGATTTTTATTGTAGATGAGTTAGAGGTAAATCGGATAGCTATTCCTGAACTGTGCTTTGACAAATTCCAGACCGCAGGCCTCACTTCACTTTCAGCCTCAGAAGGTAACCTTGAATAAAGTGTATTGCCAGGAAGCAAACCCAGTACCTCAAAATCAGCGGCATCACTATAGCGAAATGTTGGGGCCTCTTTTTCTTTTGAATTTGAAGGACTCTGAGCCAAAGTCATTTGACTTGATGTGCTAATAATCGTGCAAATAAGAATTGTTAAATAAATGTTGCCAGGCACCTTGGCCAATATATTTAGCATAAGACTTTCAATTTTAGAGATTTTTTACCGAGTGAGTTCATTGGCCTTGTAATAGATTACCATTATTTATTTCGGGTACAATATAATACAAAGACATTAAGTATTGAATGAATTTGATCTCAGTGGTAAAATCCTCAGAATTCAGTTTAAGGACTAGTTTACTAATTTTACTGTTCTGAGGTAGCTGTCAGGTTACTTACAACTATTTCTTTCTCCCACTTCCTCATGGCCTGCGAAAGGCTTTGGTAAACCTCAGAATTCTCTAATTTTAGGTTTTTGCTTTCCGACAAGTCTGACTTAAGATTATACAGCGCTCCCTCAGGGTTAATTTCATCCTGAATAAATTTCCAGTCACCCATTCTAGCTGCTTTAGCTTCAGGTGTTTTCCAAAATACGGTTCTTTCAGGCATTTCTTTCTTTTGTGTGATAACGTTTAGAAAACTTGATCCATCCAAGGCATGGTTTCCATTTTGATTTGGCATAGGGCTGCCAATTATTTCTAGAAGGGTAGGCAAGATGTCCATACTCATCAGGGTTTCATTAGAAATTACGTTTTCCGGTATTTTTTCCGGCCAATAGGCAATGGCCGGAACTCTGTGTCCACCTTCATAGAGGTCTCCTTTCTCCCCTCTCAGAACGCCATTGGATCCCACTTTTGGCCAGGTGGAGCCATCGTAATTAAGGTATTGCCCATTGTCTGAGGTGAAAAATATAAGCGTGTTTTTATCTAGGCCTTCTGCTTCCAAATATTCAACTAGCCTTCCTACATTTTTGTCTAGGGATTCAATCATTTCCTTTAAAATTTCAGGAACATCCTTGGGCTGGTGAGGACCCAATTTACTGTGAGATCCGGGTTTATTGCTGGTAAAATCTTCTCCTTGTATCCGGGTTTGAAGATTTTCATCATCCGGTGATTGCCAAGGGAAATGAACCCCAAGATGGGCCAGGTATACAAAGAATGGTTGCTTTTTATGTTGCTTGATAAAGTCTATCCCATTTGAAGTGATCACATCTGTGGTATACCCTTTTTGAAAAGCCAATTGGTCATTGTGCCACCAGTCCGGATAACCGTAGCGATCGATTTTAGTGAAATAATCACCACAGCCGGAGGTTAGGCCTTTAAATGTATCAAATCCATACCGTGTAGGGTTGGCTTCAGGATGATTCCCTAAGTGCCACTTACCAAAAAAGGCGGTTGCATAGCCAGCATTTTTCAAATAGTCTGCGATGGTTTTAGGTTTAGCATGGCTATTACTGTTTATACCATTTACACTTCCAACTCCTGGTTTTTGCCAGTAACCCGGTAAGGGATCTTCTATACCTACCCTTTGCTGGTAGCGTCCTGTTAACAATGCCGCACGTGTAGGTGAGCACATGGCGCCATTGCTGTGAAAATCCGTGAATAGCATGCCCTTTTCAGCTAACCGATTAAGATTAGGGGTGTCGGCCTCACCTCCGTAATAACCTCCAAGATCTCCATAGCCAATATCATCGGCAAGGATAATGATTATATTAGGAAGTGCAGAATTTTGGGCATAAATAGAAAAAACAGGAAGGTTGAGGTATAAAATAAAAATCAAGATATAAATTTGTATTTTTTTCATTTTATAGAGGATAAAATTTTAATTATTACCATTTTGGCATATTATATCATACCGATTTTTTGATGTTTAGGCCATCGTCTCAGCAATTGAACATTCGAGACAAAGTATGGTTTTGATTTAAATTTTCTATATTGGTTATTTATAAAATCTTAAAGAAACCAAACCATTTATGAACTTAAAATTACCACTTCAATTAACCTATATTTTGGGTATGTTGCTCCTTTTGGCATCATGTGGCCCAAAGGAGATAAAAGAAGAAGAAAAAGCTGAAAACCCCAATATCGTTATCATTTATATGGACGACCTCGGTTACGGGGACATGAGTGCATATGATGCCGGGACATTGGAAACACCAAACATGGATAAATTGGCAGAAGGTGGGGTGAAATTTACAGCCGGCTATGCTTCTTCTGCTACCTGCTCTCCCAGTAGATATGCCTTATTAACAGGAACCTATCCTTGGAGGAATAAAGATGCAAAAATATTGCCCGGAACTGCCCCTTTGTTAATAGGAACAGATGAAATGACCATACCCAAGATGCTAAAAAGTCAGGGGTATGCCACTGCAGTCGTGGGTAAATGGCACCTAGGCTTGGGAGATGGTACTGTTAACTGGAATGAAAAGGTAAGCCCAGGTCCTAATGAGGTAGGTTTTGATTATTCCTATATAATGGCTGCTACGCAAGATAGGGTGCCTACAGTTTACCTTGAAGACGGATTGGTCCAAGGCTTGGACTCTAATGACCCTATAGAAGTGAGTTATGACAAAAACTTTGAAGGAGAACCTACCGGTAAGGATAATCCGGAAATGCTCAAAATGAAATGGCACCATGGACATAACAATAGCATTGTCAATGGTATTCCTAGAATAGGCTTTATGAAAGGTGGTAAAAAGGCACAATGGGTAGATGAAGACATGGCGGATCATTTCCTTGAGAAAGCCAAAGCATATGTCAAAAAAGACAGGGGTGAACCTTTCTTTTTATACTATGCTCTTCAGCAACCTCATGTACCCAGGACGCCACATCCAAGGTTTGAAGGGAAATCAGGTATGGGGCCAAGAGGAGATGTAATTCTTGAAGCAGACTGGTGCATAGGTGAATTTATAAAAACCCTGGAAGAAGAAGGTCTTTTGGAAAATACACTGATAATTTTTTCCAGTGACAACGGGCCGGTTTTGAATGATGGATACTATGATGATGCAGAGGAATTGGTTGGAGATCATACACCCGCTGGTCCGCTCAGAGGTGGGAAATACAGTTTGTTTGAAGCAGGAACAAGGGTGCCATTTATAAGTTATTGGAAAGGAAAAGCCTTACCAGGAACCACGGACGCCATGGTTAGTCAAATTGATATTTTTAATTCATTGGCCGCTATTTCAGGAAGTCAGGAAAGGACTACAGATGGCAAGGATTTTTCTCAATTGTTCTTAGGAAATGATGGCGAAGGAAGAGATGCCCTGGTACTTGAAGCCACTACCCGCACCGCTTATAGAAAAGGAGATTGGGTACTGATTCCTCCCTATAAAGGCCCTGCTGTAAATAAATTTGTGAATATTGAAATGGGGAATGACTCTGATTTTCAATTGTATGATTTAAGTACTGATTTGGAACAGCAAAATAACCTTGCAGAAGAAAATCCTGAAAAATTGAAAGAACTGTTAGAAGAGTTTATTGCCATCAGGGGTGAAGACTTTGTAGATACCAAAGGACTTGAGTTAAAGTGATCTTAAATGATTTCAGGATTTTGTTCTTAAGCAGAAAAAAATGACCAGATGCTAAAATTTATATCCATTTCTTTACCCATTATAGTATTTTGTTTGTTAGTGCCGGTACTGCTTCAGGCACAGGAAAAACCGCAAGTGATAGTACTTACCGATATTGGGGGAGATACAGATGATGAACAAAGCTTGGTTAGGTTTTTATATTATGCAGACCAGTTTGACATAAAAGCCATTTGTGCTACAAGTCGACTGGGGCATGGTCAGGACATCAAACCGGAAATTGTTCAGCGCCAATTGGCAGCATATGGGGGGATATACCCCAACCTTATCCTGCATAAGAAGGATTTTCCTCACCCTGATATGCTTACAAAATTGATCAAATCAGGTAATGGTAACTCAGAGGCTTTTGGAGAAGGCTACGATTCCGAGGCCTCTGAGGCCATTATTAAGATTGTAGATAAGAGTAAAGCAATGGTCCATATTCCGGTATGGGGTGGACTGAGGGAATTGGCTCAGGCCCTCTGGAAGGTAAACAATACTCGTGGTAAAGAAGAACTTGATGAATTTTGCAGAAAAATTCAAGTCCATGCAATTGGTGATCAGGATGGCCATAGAAATTACCTTTTAAAAAATTTTAAAGCTTTAAGATTTATTGCCAATGGCTACGCTTGGAATGGTTTTACCGGTATTAGAGAACTATCTACCTTTCGGGGCATGTACATGACCGGTAACCAGCAAATGCAGGATGCAAACTGGGTGAAAAATAATATTCACGGCAATGGACCTTTAAGTGAGTGCTACCAGCTAAACGGTCATGGAACTGACGGTATGAAAGAAGGAGATAGTCCCTCATTCCTTGGCTTGATTGGCAATGGTTTGAATGTTCCGGACCATCCAGAATGGGGAGGTTGGGGAGGTCGATACAGGCTGTTGTTTAACCAACTGTACATCGATGCACCTGATTTTATGGAAGGGACATTGAATGAGAGACATGGAGTGGCCCGGTGGAGAACAGCTTTTCAGTCAGACTTTATGGGCAGGGTTAAATGGGGCGTACTGAGCTATGAACAGGCCAACCACAATCCTGTAATTAATGTAAATGGACATAAGTCGAATGGACCTTTATTCCTGAAAGTTCAACCAGGAATGGAATTGGAGCTGGATGCCTCCGCCAGCACAGACCCTGATGGGGATTCATTAACCTATAAATGGTGGATTTACAATGAGATTTTTCAGCCTGTCAGTCCTGTGGTGTTTAAAGCTTCTTCAGAAGAACCTAAAATAAAGATCGAGATTCCTCCTCTGCCTCTGGGAAAAGAATTGCACCTCATTTTAGAAGTTATGGATAATGGTTTACCTTCAATGTTTGGTTATAAACGAGTCATTATTACGGCTGCAATTTGAATTAATTCCACCAACCTTTATTGGATAAGGAGGGATAATCGAAACACCTAATTTTGTGAAATAAGTCTAAAAATGCAGGGTCTTGCCGTTCTGCTGATAAAAAAAATACTATAAGCCCAAATCTATGTCTATTGCTATGCCATCAATTACTCATAAAATTTTACTGCTATTTCTTTGCTGCAGTATTGTGTTTTCAGTCTACTCTCAGGAAAACAGAAACTTGTTGACCAATGCTTTGAACAGAAAACAAGTAGCGGATAATTTAAATAGTACCAAACAATGGGTCAATTTTCCAGCCTACGAGGACAGAGATGCATGGAATCAAATTTCTGAAGAAGTAAGAAAAGCCATGATAAATGAGGGAGAGGCCTACTTGGATTACGATTGGCCAATTGTAAAGGCCAGCATGTACCTTGAGTTTACACGGACTGGTGACAGAACTAAAGACGCTGCCGTAAACAGTGCCAGGAAGAAGGCCCTTCAAGCACTGATGATGGCCGAGCTAGTGGAGGGAAAAGGCAGGTTTTTGGATGACCTTGTCAATGGTGTTTTTGCTTTCTGCGAACAAACTTACTGGGGAGCCTCAGCCCATTTTTACCTGTATGGATTTGAAGGAAGTATTGCTAATCCTACCACGGTTTTGCCTGATATTGAAGATCCAATTATTGATTTGATGGTTGGAGATATTGCAAATGATTTGGCTTGGACCCTGTATTACTTCAAAGATGCTTTTGACGCAATCAGTCCTATTATAAGCAGAAGACTTTCCTCAGAATTAAAGAAAAAAGTGTTGCAGCCTTTTTATGAGCGAAATGATTTTTGGTGGATTACTGGCTGGGGAGAAGGACGGGTGAACAACTGGACCCCATGGTGCAATTTTAATGTGCTTACTGTATTGTTACTAGTAGAAGATGATCCGATTAAAAAACAGGATGCGGTTTATAAATCCATGCAATCGGTGGATCTATTTATTAATTCTTATCCTGATGACGGTAGTTGTAGTGAAGGCCCTGCTTATTGGGCACATGCCGGTGGCAAAATGTTTGATTATCTGGAGTTATTGGACAAGGCTTTAGGAGGGAAAGTAGCTCCTATTTTTGATCATCCACTAATAGGGGATATGGGGAAATACATCTATAGGTCTCATATTAACGATGGCAGTTTTTATATCAATTTTGCTGATGCTCCTATAAAAATCAAGCATGATCCGGGTAGAATATTTAGGTATGGAGAAAAAATTAATGACCCTATCATGGAGAAGTTTGCTGCCTATTTGGCAAATAAAAGAAGTGAAAAGGATCTAGTAACTTCTGGAACAATAGGAGATAGAATAGGGAATGTGTTTTTGCTAGCGTCCTTAAAAGAATTGCCAGCAGAAGCTCCTCAAGTTGAAGATTTCTATTTTCCTGACTGGGATGTGGTGATAGCCAGAGAAGAAGCAAATGCCAAAGGCTTTTATTTTACCGCAAAGGGAGGGGATAATGACGAACACCATAATCACAATGATGTGGGTTCTTTTATGCTTTATTATGATGGGAAACCTGTTTTTATCGATGTGGGAGTGGGTACTTATACAAGACAAACCTTCAGTCCTGAGCGGTATTCTATTTGGACCATGCAATCCAATTACCACAATCTACCACTCATTAATGGGGTAGCACAAAAAGCAGGTGGGAATTTTAAGGCTACAGGATCCAATTATCGCTTGAAAAATGGTCAGGTTTTTTTTCAGACAAATATTGCGCCTGCTTATCCTAAGGAAGCAGCAGTGAAAAGCTGGGAAAGGTCCTTTGAATTTAGGAGAGAAAATGGTTTGATCATTAAGGATCATTTTGAATTGGATAAAAATGAAAATTCAACAAGCTTTCATTTTATGAGTGCATTGCCTGTTGCCTTAAAATCTCCTGGATTATTAGAAATTACAGGGGAAGGGTTTGAGATTATTACGCACTTTGACCAGAAAAAACTTGATGCCACAATAGAAACAATTGCCATCGAAGACCCAAAGTTAATCTCTAATCATGGAGAGCAATTGTATAGAATTGTTTTTAAATGGAAAGAAGAAAAGCTAAAGGGGGACCTTAAGTTTTCTATCAGTGCTAAAGACTAAGCGGAAATTGGAATGGACTATGATTTTGGCTACATGATAAACGAGTTCAAAAGTCAGGACAAATATTCAATCAATAGATTAACATGTCCTATTGCTCAAGCATTGTTTATCCGGTCATCCTTAAAATAAGGGCTATAACATAATTTTAGCCCTTATTTCAGTAATTAAGTGATTTTTTCAATTAGATTGTACCTTAATAAATAGATCAATGAAAAATATCACCTATCTCTTCCTTCTTTTGAGTTGTATGGCTTGTAAGAATAGCTATAAGGAGGTTGGTAAGCCAAATATTTTATGGATTTCCCATGAAGATCTGGGGCCGATTTATGGGTGCTATGGTGACGAATATGCTTCTACACCCACCATTGACCAGTTGGCAGCCAACAGTATAAAATTTACCCAGGTTTATTCAAATGCGCCAATATGTGCACCAGCACGCTCTACCCTGATCACAGGTATGTACGCTGTTTCCCTTGGCACCCAACACCTAAGATCTGCAATCCCAGTTCCTGAATCAATGAAAATATTGCCTGAAGTGATGCGGGAGGCAGGCTATTATACAAGTAATAATGTAAAGACAGATTACAACTTCAGCCATGAAGGCCGGTGGGATGACAGCAGTAAGGAGGCCCATTGGAGAAATAGACCTGAGGGCAAGCCTTTTTTTAGTGTGTTTAACTTTATGATTACCCATGAAGGTCCTACCAATGCTTTGAGACAGGAGGATACATCTAGCTTAAAAACACATCATGACCCTGCTAAAGCAATACTTCCCCCTCACTTGCCAGACAGTCCCAAAATTCGGGAGATATGGGCTCATATGTACGACTTGCTGGAAGTATTTGATGGGCAGGTAAAGGATTTGTTAGCCCAGCTTGTAGAGGATGGATTACTGGAAGAGACCATTGTTTTTGTCTTTGCAGACCATGGGCATGGTTTACCAGGGTACAAGCGTTGGCTTGACAATGCTGGATTACAAGTCCCTTTTATTCTACATGTTCCGGATAAGTACAAACATTTGGTAGCCAATATTTCTGGTCAAGAATCGGACAGGCTGGTTAGTTTTGTTGATTTTGCTCCAACTACACTTTCTTTGGCGGGGGCAAATATTCCTGAAATGATGGAGGGTGTTGATTTCTTAGCCAAGGAAGAAAGCGATTATGTATTTGGCTACAGAGACAGGGCAGATGATTGCTATGAAGTAGCAAGGTCCGTTTACGATGGACGGTATTTGTATATACGTCATTTTATGCCACAGCTTCCTTATTATCAAAATGCACTTATTTTTAATAAAGGGGGGAGTTATGCAGAAATGAACAGACTCAGAGATGCTGGTGAATTAACTGACGCAGCAAAAAAAATGTATGCTACCAAACCCGTAGAGATTTTATATGATTTACAGAAAGATCCTCTGGAACAGAATAACCTAGCCTCTAGGCCAGAAATGAAAGATAAGCTAGTTGAACTGGCTGTGGAACTCGATGAATGGATGATTCGAAATAGGGATACAGGCTTGCTTACTGAGGGCATAATGATGCAGCAGGCAAGCCAATCTAAGGAAAGTGTGTACGCCATTAGTAGGGCTTATTCAGAGGAGTCTTTTAAGGAAGTATTAGAAGTAGCAAAAATGGTTGGGAAGATCAATGACCTTTCTGCTGTTATCCCTTTCTTGGATAGTGATCTAGAATCAGCTAGGTTTTGGGGGCTTATCGGAATTGATGCCTACCAAGGAGATATTGGGCAGGTGCATTCGGATTTAATCAGATTGTTGTCAGATGATGCACCCGCGGTGGCCATTAAGGCCGCAGAAATTTTGATTAAAAGGAAGGACAATAATGCCGCTTATGAAGTGCTGAAAAACATGCTTTTGCTTGAAGAAGAGGTTCAGGTTTTGCAGGCAGCAATAAGTGTTCGTCGACTAGGCCTTAAAGCAAAACCTTTAATACCCATCATTACAGAAGAAATTTTCCCCAAATATTCAGGGGAAATTTGGGGGAGGTATAAAAACTGGAGTTATCCTATGTTTATAGGAATGGCTTTAGATCAGGTTCAGATTAATTGCGGAATTGATGTGCCCAAAAGGAAATAGAGAAGACTTAAACCCAAAATCATACAAGAATTCACTTTATTGAAAAAATCATACCCACTTACATATTATACATTATGCTGTTACAAGGAATTGATTGGTTGATATTGGTCGCTTTTTTTGCTGTCTCATTGGGGATAGGATTGTACAGTTCCCGACAATCATCAAAAAACATTAATGAATTTTTTAAAGCAGGAGGTAACCTGCCGTGGTGGATATTAGGCACCTCAATGGTGGCCACCACCTTTTCCACTGATACGCCAAACTTGATTACGGATATTGTGAGGAAAAACGGTATATCAGGAAACTGGGTATGGTGGAGCTTTTTGTTAACAGGGATGCTGACCGTTTTTTTCTTTGCCAAACTATGGAAAAGATCGGGAGTGTTGACAGATATAGAATTTTATGAATTGCGCTACAGTGGTAAAGCAGCCTCCTTTTTAAGGGGCTTTAGGGCTATATTTCTGGGTTTATTTTTCAATGTGGTCATCATTTCAGGAGTTTCTCTAGCAGCGATTAAAATTGGGGGCGTATTACTTGGAATAAGCCCCGTAGCTACTTTATTAATATCTGGAATTGTTACCGTTATCTACAGTTCTTTAGGAGGTTTACGAGGTGTAGTATTTACGGATTTTATACAGTTTATTCTGTCTTTGGCTGGCGCCATTGCTGCTGCCTGGGTGGCTGTCAATCATCCTGCAGTAGGAGGACTTGAGAACCTTGTCAATCACGAGCTTATTGTGGATAAACTTGATTTTATTCCTGATATCGCCAATAAAGAAATTTTCCTTACCATATTCCTAATTCCATTGTTTATTCAATGGTGGTCTGTGTGGTATCCAGGTTCTGAGCCCGGAGGTGGGGGCTTTATTGTTCAAAGGATGCTGGCAGCCAAGGATGAAAAAAATGCATTGTCCTCTGTTATGTTTTTTACCATTGTTCATTATGCCATCAGACCTTGGCCTTGGATATTGGTAGCTTTGTGTAGTATAATCGTTTTTCCGGATATGGCTTCCCTACAAGCTGCATTTCCAAATGCGGATGCCTCCATAGTTCAGGATGACATGGCCTATCCTGCTATGCTGTCCTTTATGCCGGTGGGAATTATGGGCTTAGTAGTCACTTCCTTGGTAGCTGCATATATGTCCACACTTTCCACCATGCTCAATCTTGGCGCTTCCTACATGGTCAATGATTTTTACTTAAGGTTTATCAAGCCGGGAAGTACACAAAAGCACCTTGTGGCAGTCGGAAGAATAGCCACTGTTACAATTATGGTTTTAGGTGGTTATGTGGCTTTACATTTAGAAAATGCATTGCAGACATTTAGTATACTTTTGCAAATTGGAGCAGGAACAGGTTTAATTTATATCTTACGCTGGTATTGGTGGAGGATCAATGCCATGAGTGAGATTGTTGCGATGGCAGCTTCCTTCCTTACCGCCTTGTATTTTGCCTTTATTCATCACAATTACTTTGAAGAATTTGCTACCCATGAGGAATTAATTGTAGGGATATTTGTAACTTCAATTTGTTGGATTTCTACAGCTTACCTTTCCACACCTACTGACAAATCCGTTCTTTTTTCTTTTGTGAAAAAGACAAAAGCTCCTGGTCCAGGTTGGAAAAGAATTCACAATTTAATTGGCAATACCGGTGAAAAAGTAGATACCACTGGCTACTTTGACTTTCAGGCAGCGATTCTTGCTTTTGGTGCAGGAGTAATTGGTGTGTTTAGTTTCTTATTCGGTACGGGTAATCTTTTACTTGGAGATCCTCTAAATGGAATGCTTTTAATAGGACTTGCATTTATAGCATTTGGAGCTTTGGTTTACCTAAGGAAACGATTCTAAACAGGGAGTTTTATGTTAAATAAAATAAAGAGATAACCAAAATATGGGTCTCAATGGATTCTTCAGGGAGCTGAAGAATCCATTTTTTTTACCCCTGACTTTACCAAGAATTGGTGAAATCCCATCGAAAGTAGACCAGATACTATTTCTATTCATGAAGGTGTTTTTAGAAATTTGTTTGTGCTTATTTCAATCCATTGTTCATCCAATTCAATTGATCCCAAAGGAGAACAATACTTCGTGGGAATTTTTTTTAAAAATGCTAAAACAGCTGTAGCAAAAATACCAGATGTAACGTCAGGGAATACAGGGAGTATTGAACTCGGTGGTTTTGACTATTTTATTTTTCCATGGAGATTAATGATGTTTTTCAAAGCTTTTATAAAGTTCTTAATGTGTTGGTAATTTGACCGATTATCGCAGTATTATAACTTGCCCTAGGTTATTAAATAGTAAAATGAATATTCAAATTATCGTTTTTTAACTAGCTTTACCAAATTATTTATTGTTTTGCTTATTTGAATAAAAAATGAGGATACTTACAATTGGCATATTTCTATTTTTTCTTAGCACTGTGGGGTTTTCTCAGAAAATCTCAGTAAGTGGAACAGTAAAGGAAGAAGGGACAGGGGAAAACCTGATTGGAGCAAATATTTATGATAAAATTTCCCAAAAAGGGACGGTCGCCAATCAATTTGGGTTTTATAGTTATACAACTTCCGGCGATAGTTTAGACCTATATTTTAGTTTTGTAGGATTTCAGGCTAAGCACATTCAATTCAAAGCAAATAAGGATACTGTAATTAATGTGACCTTAGTGCCTGACGGTAATCTTGAGGAGGTGGTGGTTTCTGCTTCTGATATGGACCAAATTCAGGAAGTTACGAGGATGAGTTCCATCAATGTTCCAATAGAGCAAATCAAGGAATTGCCTGCATTAATGGGGGAAGTAGATGTTTTTAAAGTTTTACAACTTCTACCTGGTGTGCAGTCTGGTACTGAAGGAGGAAGTGGTCTGTATGTAAGAGGGGGAGGTCCAGATCAAAATCTTATTTTATTGGACGGGGTGCCGGTATACAATGCCTCACACCTTTTTGGTTTCTTTTCGGTCTTCAATGCAGACGCCATTAATAATGTAGAACTTATCAAAGGAGGTTTTCCTTCCAGATATGGAGGCCGACTTTCTTCAGTGATTGATATAAGCATGAAGGAAGGCAATATGCAGGAATTTAAAGGAGAAGGATCCATAGGATTAATTGCTTCAAAAGTAACTGTTGAAGGACCTATCAAAAAAGACAAAACTTCTTTTATTCTATCAGCGAGGCGTACCTATTTGGATATTTTGGCCCGACCGATTATTAAAGCTGCTACTGAGGGAGATGAGAATATAGGGTATTATTTTTATGACCTTAATGGCAAAGTCAACCATATCATCAATGATAAAAACAGGTTGTACCTGAGTGTATATTCAGGTGATGATAAGGCCTATTCCAAGTTTAAAAACTTTTATGTCAATGACAATGAAAGGACCGATTATGATGAAGAATTTGGCTTGAAATGGGGCAATTTTATCTCAGCCCTTCGATGGAATAATGTTATAAATAGCCGGCTTTTTAGTAATTATACTTTTACTTATAGTCGATACAATTTTGATCTATTCAGTAATTATGAGGAGAAAATTACTGGTTTAGGTGCCACCGAGACTAATTTTTATTCGGACAGGTATTTTTCAGGTATAAGAGATTGGGCAGGAAGGGCAGATTTTGAATTCATTCCTAATCCAGACCATTATTTCCGATTTGGTACCAATGTTATTTTCCATAAGTTCTCCCCAGGAGTTTACGCCAGTAAGAGCAGTACAGGAGACAATGATCTCCAATTGGGTGCAGATGAATTAAATTCAACAGAATATGCGGTATATGCCGAAGACGATATTAATATTACCAGCCGATTGAAAGGCAATTTGGGGCTTCATTATTCAGGGTTTAATACCGACAATCAACATTACAATTCCCTTCAGCCCAGGATAGCAGCAAGGTATTTGGTCAATCCCAGTACCTCAGTAAAAGCTTCCTATGTCACCATGGCACAATTTATCCATTTACTTACCAATGCAGGATTAGGTTTGCCAACGGATCTATGGGTGCCAGCCACAGCTAAAATTGGACCACAAAAAGCCATGCAGGTGGCCATTGGTGGGGTTAAGAATTTCAATAAATTTGAGCTGAGTGCAGAGGCCTATTACAAGACCATGGATGGCTTAATCGAATACAAAGATGGGGCAACATATCTCAACCTGGATGAAGATTGGCAGGATAAAGTGGCTATAGGAGAAGGGGTAAGTTATGGCCTCGAATTATTGCTTCAAAAGAAAGTAGGCAAAATTTCCGGATGGATAGGTTATACCCTTTCTAAAACCGAAAGGAGATTTGACGAGATTAATTTCGGTGAATGGTTTCCTTACAAATACGACAGGAGACATGATGTGAGTTTTGCCCTTACCCATGAATGGAAGGAAAACAAAGATTTTTCGGTGGTTTGGGTATATGGAACTGGAAATGCTGTTTCCCTTCCTACGCAGCGTTATGAAGGGCTAGCGATAAACAACTTTGGAAGTACATGGAGATCAGAGTTACAGTATTACGAAAGTAGAAATAACTTCAGAAACAGGGATTACCATCGACTTGATGTGAGTTTCAGTTGGTGGAAGACCAAAAAGTGGGGAGAACGAAAATGGACGCTTGGCATCTACAATGTCTACAACCGGATGAATCCTTTCTTTATGGACATTGGTTATGATCAGCAGAGCAATAAAAAGGTGAAACAATACAGTCTTTTTCCCATTATACCTTCGTTTTCTTACGGGTTTAAATTTTAAATGAACATGAATACATTACTTAGCTATCGAAGATATTTCCTGTTTGTTTTTATAATAGGAGGCCTGTTCATAAGTTCTTGTGAAACCACAGTGGACATTGATATACCTTTTGAAAAACCTCAGGTGACACTGAATTCAACCCTAATTCACAATACCTTTCCAAAGGTAAGACTAACTTATTCCAGACATATTCTTGATAATAATTGGGAATTTGAACCAATAACAACGGCAGAAGTAAAGTTAACTACTGATGATGGTCAATCCTTTTACCTTGGCTATAATGAGGAAAGTGGGGAGTACATTAGTTTGGACTACATGGTGATGGAAGGTAAAGAATATACAGTTGAAGTGAAGGTGGAGGGGTATGACATTATTAGTGCTACAGAAACTGTCCCAATTCATGTCCCAATTAAAGACCTGATTTATAATGGGAGTGCAAAAGTGGATTCTTGGTCAACCAGAGATGACATTACCTTGGTTTTTGACGACGCCATAGGTGAAAATTACTATGAAATTTCAGCTTTTTATTACCGCCAAGGGTCTTATGTTGATCAAGACGGGAATGAGGTCTATTATTCTGATAATCAGCCGATTTATCTGGAGCCAAAAAAACCTGCTTACGAACAAGATTTTTTCTTGGATGGAGCGGTACTTATTGACGATAAATTATTTGATGGTAAAGAAGCGAAAATAGATTTTTTCACCAGTGGTAATTTTATAGAATTAGAAAATGGGGGCGAGGTTCAATTTGTATTGAAAGTGGTGTCTCCAGGCTATTATTATTTCCGTACAACTTCTGGTTTACAGGACTGGAATGAAGGGGATCCCTTTGCCCAACCCGTGCAGGTTTATACTAATATTAAGAATGGTATAGGTATTTTCATGACGGGAAATGTTTCTTCTAAAGAAATGGAGACTGGAACTGGTCAAAACTAAATTCTAAAGAAACTGAAGGCTATCTCTAAATAAAAATTGGTCCTAAAATAAGCTTCAGATTTAGACTTTCTTTTAGGTGCTGTAGCTCACCCGAAATATGCAATAGGCATTCTCTTACGTGCTGAAATCGCTTTAAAATCAGCCACTTCGTTGCTGTTTGG
>TARA_R110001599_G_scaffold80524_2_pt1 | contig 28688 bp, 16 predicted proteins | sample TARA_R110001599 | Tara Oceans TARA_R110001599 (sample SAMEA4398360) | marine metagenome | biome: Polar Biome; feature: [MES] marine water layer (ENVO:01000295) within the mesopelagic zone...; material: water (ENVO:00002006), including particulate matter (ENVO:01000060) such as......
CGGGTGGTCTGGATCCGTGAGAGCGGTAGCTGTTTCAATGAATGCAGCGGTGGCAATTTGGTCAGTCATGTCAGTCTCCTTTGCGGCGCCCTGCGTTCTTTCCCGCATCAGGCGGGGGTGGGCGGCGAAAAGGTGCATCGCCGGAGCGCATAAGGGCTCCGCGCAAGGGGAAGCCGTAGGTAGGAAACCTAAAGACGATCAATCACGACAAAGTCCCGCCCCCTTGCGCGGCGACCGCGCTCTGGCAGACGCACCGTCCGCCCGGACCCGGCTGGTCGGAAAGATATAGAAGCGAGAGGAGGCCTCGGCGGCGAGAATAAACCACCCCAAACGTTCCATTGAATGCCGAGGTCACTCGAACTCACAATACACTCGACAACCAACACTACATCGTCAATGTAATGGAGATGACACCCGAACGCCGCGAAGCCCTGCGCTTAAACATGTACCCCGGCGCCCATCGCGCGATTGAAGACTGGGACGCATTTCACTGGCACACATATGCGGCATCGCCTCGATCTTCTCAGATGCTGGCGATTGACGTCTTCGGTACGCTGAAGACACGTCCGCAGACAGAAATAGACTCTGTCCTATCGAGGATAGCAGATACTGTCGGCTTGCCCGTTAAAGGCCCCTGGCAGATTGAACTCGAGTGGCAGGACGGTGCGAACGTCCTCCGGGAATTCACACCAACCCAGGTCGACGCCGTCGCGACCAGCCCGCATGCCATGCTCCTGTTTGAGTGCAAATTCACCGAAGCAGGCGGCGGATGCAGCCAGACCAAGCCGGACCGCCATGGCAAAGTCGCTTGCAATGGCTCTTATTCGCCCCAGGAAAATCCGCAAAATGGCATTACGGCTCGTTGCGCCCTCAGCGGCAAAAGCATCGCGTATTGGGACTGGGCTGAAAAGCTGTACGACCTCAGCGCATCGCAGGAATATGTCCCCTGCCCCTTCGCGTTAGATGCCTATCAGTGGATGCGAAATTCTGTACTTGCCCGGGCCATCGCCGAACGGGACAACATCAGCACGCGCGTGCTCGCCGTGTACGCAGACGCAGAACATCTACAGACAGCAGTGAAAGTCAAAACGGGCCGACTCGGGGTTCGGCCACTTTCGCCGGTCAACGAAATCCAGCCCCTTTCCTATCAGGCACTACTAACGATTGCCGCCGAGACCACCCCTGAAGGTGACTGGGAGGCACTCTCTGAATGGGTTGAGGCAAAAATAAACGCAACCAGACTACAGCCCCACGCGTCACTATAGCCTCCTTTTGGCGGTCCCGATCAAGGCAAGAAAAGCTTCGATTTCATCGATAAACGGGCCCGGCCATGGCTGTAGGCGCGCTTCCTCGAGTTCAGCTTTCGCCATGGCCAACGACCGCCAGAGCGTTACGTCGCCAGGGTCTGACGCGAGTCGCTCGCCGATTGCGTGTGCAAGGCGCGAGACGTCATCTTTCGAAAGGAGATGAGGCGCTGCCTCATATACCAGTCTTTGAGCCAGTTGACGAAACCGGACATCTTCAAACCTGCGCACCAGGTCCGCGCGTCCCAGCCATTCTTCTCTATGAAACTGCGCCATCAGTGCCTCGTCTGTCCTTCCCGCAAACCCGGCATGCACCATTTGCTCAAGATGCTCAGGCTCCGATCGGGGCTCCGCAATTGCATCCGATGCTGCCAGCACGTGCGCACAGAATTCCGGATATATGCTCAAAAAAGCGCTGTCAGACAGTTCCAGTTCTGACGGCGAAAGATCAAAGAAATTAGACGCCTGATCTGCGGTGAAAACAATTGGCGCCTTGTTGAGCGCGATGGCCCTCAAAGGCTTGGGAGACTTCGACAGCAGAGATACCAACTCATCGGATGTCTCACCCGACAGGGAGCGCCAGTCAAACCCGAGCCGTGCGAGGCTTGCACTTGTTCCTGACGCTCCATTCCGATCAAGTCGCTGCCCCCACCAGAGCGACGGACGCCCCCTGAAGTGCTCCACAACGAGCACTGGCTCACCAGGAGCCAGAAGCGCGGCTGTCTGCGCCTTGGGAGCGTTCAGGACGGCGTGTTCCCACAGCTTGGGCACGCGCTCTTTCAGGAGCCGCGCCACGTGAATAGTCGCCTCGACATCGGCTAGCGCGTCATGGGCCTTTTCATGAGAAAAACCGTTTAGCGGGGCAAGTTGATCAAGCTTGAACCCCTTACGTCCTGTTGGCGTGATTGGATAGGCGAGCGCAGTCGGGGCGAGATGCGAAGCGGCCTGCGCGAGTGGCAGCACATCCAACCGCGCATTGCCATTCGTCACGGTGAGATAGGGCGGATGCAGAGACTGCCAGAAAGCGCGCTGCAGGAGTGGCTCATCAAATCGGATCGTGTTGTAACCTAAGAAGATCGCCGGCGACCAAGTCACTAGTTTACCCCGGATGGCGCACATCATCTCATAGAAAGATGGCAGTTCTCGATCGATAAGCTGGGCCGGTCGGATTCCGGTTACTAGAAGTGCAATCGGTGCTGGAACCACCCAGGGAAGACACCGGCAGCGAATATCGAATCGGTCGATCTCGTTCAGGTCCGAATCGGTCCGAATCGCAGCGAACTGCAGGATCTGGTCGAAGTCACGGGAGAGCCCTGTTGTCTCGGTATCGTAGAAGACAAAGTGCATCGTCATCTTCGCTTGGCGCGCGTCGATTTTTGAAAAGTGTGGCCAGCCTGATTGCCGTTCGCCGCCTCCAGAGTCGTTTGATCGCGTTCAGTCATTTTCTGGAATAATTATCTTGGAGATTGCGCACGCATGTGTTTTACACTTTTTGACAGTTTTCCATAAAAGCGTTTTTCACTTGCCCGCAGTTTCTCAACATATTGTGCTGACTACGTGCAGCAATCGGAAGCGGATTCCTCCCGACTCCAAACTGCTAGGCAGAGTCGTCATTGCCGGCAAACCGAGTGACGTGGGGAGCGCCTGGGGAAAGGCCTTGCGGCAAAGCAAGAGCGTGGCGTCTGCGAAAGAATTATATGCAGGTCGAAGTTTTCGCGAGGCAGAGCAAGCTGCAGATCTGCTCGGAGCCAGATTCTACATCGTATCGGCAGGCCTCGGCCTTGTCGCTGCGGAGCGTAAAGTTCCATCCTATGGCCTGACAATCGCGCAAACCTCTGAAGACTGCGTACTCGACAAGATTAGTGGAGGACCGGCTGACTGGTGGGCGGTGCTAAAAGCGTCGTCGATGTACCACGAGGACTTTCCGCCAGCGCGAGGGCTTATTCTAGCCGCCCTCTCTCAGCCTTACTTAGAGATGATTGGCGGGGATCTTTCATCTTGGGACGCCGAACGCAGGTCCAAATTGCGTCTTTTTACGAAACAGGATCCAAGCGTCCTCTTTCCACAACTTGCCGATCAGTGGATGCCCTATGATGACCGGCTCGATTTCGTCTCGCGTGACTTGGCTGGAACGCAGAGCGATTTTGCGCAGCGCGCCCTGCGCCATTTCGCGGCGTCGATTATCTCGGAACCCGGATCAGCCGATACGCACGCAAAGCGAGTGAAAGCGGCACTTTATGGTCTGGAGATGCGCGCCCAACCCTCACGCAAACGCCTGTCAGATGACGAGATTCTCAAGGTGATCGACGCGCATTGGGACAAAGCCAAAGGTCAGTCGGGTCTTATGCTTCGCGTACTGCGAGACGACCTGAATCTGGCGTGCGAACAAGGCAGATTCAAACACCTCTTTCACGCCGCGAAAATCATTCGGAAAGACCTAGCATGACCGACCCTGTAGAAACAGTGATCGTCAGAGCACTGCGGACCTCACAAACGTCCAATATTGATTTGTACTCATTCTTCATATTGGGCGATCAAATCTCCAGGATCGCCGACATCAGCCGCGTTCGCCGCGATGAAGAAGAACTCCTCGGGTTTCAGAGACGCGAAATCAAAAGCCACGTTTTGTCTATCGCCGAATTTCTGAAAGGTGGCGCGGTTCTCTTTCCCAATGCGATTATCCTGGCCTTGTCACCGGAGATTAAGTTTGAGAAATCCCGTGGACCGAAAACTGAGGGTGAACGCGTTGAATCTGGACGTTTGATCATTCCCGTTCAACCGGAGGGAAAGAGGCCGGCTTGGATTGTAGATGGACAACAAAGGGCGCTCGCTTTGGCAAAGGCCGGCAGTAAGGACCTGCTTGTGCCGGTGGTTGCTTTTGAATCGAGCGAAGTCTCCGTACAACGGGAACAATTCATTCTGGTCAACAAGGCAAAGCCCCTTCCCTCCCGCCTGATCGATGAACTGCTTCCTGAAGTCGGCGTTGACCTGCCGCGGGACTTGTCCATGCGCAGGACGCCGAGCGCGCTATGTCATGCTTTGAGTGTCGATGCAGGATCTCCGTTTCGCGGGATTATCCGCCGGGAATCGAATTCAGGAACGCCGGGTCCGGTCGTCGCAGATACTGCGCTCATTCAGGCGATCAAGGACAATTTCCGGCTCGGTGGATCGCTCGCCGTTTATCCAACTGATTCCGGATTGGATATCCATTATCAGGCACTCTGCACCTATTGGCGCGAGGTCGCACACGTATTTTCCGACGCGTGGGGCAAACCGCCGAGCGAAAGTCGCCTCATGCACTCTGCTGGCATCAGAGTCATGGGAGCGCTCATGGACCCAATCTGGACACGTGCGGAGTCATCGGCCGACAAAGCCGCTAACGTTCGGGACTCTCTAGAGCGCCTGTCGCCCTATTGCCGATGGACCGATGGGGAATGGGAAGAACTCGGATGGGCCTGGAACGATGTTCAAGCAACGCAGCGTCACATCAAGGGCCTTAAGGCATATATGTTCCGCAAGGATCGCGAATTGTCGAGACCGCAAACATGAAGTTCATTTTTGCAGATAGTATCGACATGGTGGATCCTGGTTTTGACTTCATCAATGAGCGTTTCTCGAAAGGTCGAGAGATTTATTGGGATGATTGTTATCCCCATGAAATGCTCGATCCCATGCCATATGACGGCATGCTCGTGTCGCGTGGAATTGTTGGTGATAGCGGGGTCAAAGGAAAATACTCCGATCCACAGGCCATGCGATTCAAACGCGAAGGCGCTCGCACATTTCTGCGCCTGAATGAGCCGAAGCATAAAGATATGAGTATCTTTGGCGATTGCGGCGCCTTTACTTATGTCAAACAGGACGTGCCGCCTTACACGCCATCGGATACCGCTGAATTCTACGATATGTGCGGGTTCACACATGGCTGCTCGGTTGACCATATCATCTTTGACTATGACGACACGCTTTTAGGCCTGGCAGGTGGCAGTGAAGAGGCGCGCCGGCGCTTTGACATTACACTGACCAATGCGCGCGATTTCCTGAAGGAGGTTCGCCAGGCAAGACCCATTCGTCCGCTCGGCGTCATTCAAGGCTGGTCACCGTCCAGCATGGCAGATGCCGCGAGACAATTGGTTGACATGGGCTACGACTATTTAGCGCTCGGCGGCATGGTGCCTCTGAAGGCTGACCAGATAAAGCACTGCCTCGCTGAAATCCGGGCGGCCATACCTGCAAGCACGGAATTGCACATCCTGGGGTTTGCGAAAGCCGACGTCATTCACGAGTTTATTAAATTCAACATTTCGAGCTTCGACACCACGTCACCACTCATTCGGGCCTTCAAGGATGCGCGAAACAATTACTGGCTGGCGAATGAAAAGGGCACGCTCGACTATTATTCGGCCATTCGCATTCCACAAGCACTCGAGAATCCCCGCCTTCAGCGGATGGTGAAAGAAGGACGCGCTGCGACGGATCATCTGCTCGATCTGGAAACCAAGTCCTTACGGGCCCTGCGCGCCTATGGTGCGCACGCGATGGATCTGGAGACCTGTCTTCGCGCAATCATGGAATATAATGCCATTTTTTCAACCGGCCGCTCCTTCGAAGAGACGTTTAACGTGCCGGCAATAGTGACCCTTCTTGATCGCTATCGCATGCTTCTGAAGCGTAGGCCCTGGGAAGACTGCAAGTGCAATATCTGCAAGTCAGCGGGAATCGAGGTAATCATTTTCCGGGGCAGCAACCGTAACAAGCGGCGCGGTATGCATAATCTGAGTGTTTTCAACACTGTTGTTCAAAATCTTGCCCGCAATTCAGGTGAAGTCATATGAAAAAGCTAGTGTTCTCAGCGGCATATGCCCAACAAAGCGCCGACCACTCCGTGCTTACCTTTGCCGCGACGGCGAACCAGGTTTTGTCATTCGCAAAGATCGAACGCATCACGCGCAATGAATCTGGTGAGATTGCCGGTTTTCAGCGGCCCAAAGTCGCATCCCATATTCGCGAAATCAAAGACTACCTGGAAAAGCCGGATGCGGTCTTGCCCAATGCGATCGTGGTGGCTTTCACAGACAATGTTGATGTCACCGATGTGAAGGATGGCACTTGCAAGATATCAATCGACACATCCGGTGGAATACCTGGACTTGTCGTCGATGGTCAGCAGCGCCTTAGCGCACTAAGCCAAACAGGCCGGGACGATTTTCAGATTTTTGTATCAGCGCTCATCTGCCGAAACGAAGATGAATTGCGTCGACAGTTCGTTCTTATCAACAACACGAAACCGCTACCGAAATCTCTTATCTACGAATTGCTGCCGACAGTCGATGGCCTCCCCGACCGCATGCAAAGCCGTTCGCTCGCCGCAGAACTGACGGCCAAACTCAATCACGTGTCCTATTCCTCACTGAAGGGTTTGATCTACCAACACACGAATCCAACTGGCATTATCCGCGATACGGCGATCCAAAAGGTCATGATGAGTTCGTTGACCGACGGCATTATGCGAGAACTCATCAGAGAGCCCGGCGGCAAGCAGAAGTGCGTGAAGATCACCAGCGAATTCTACAAGGCAGTCCAGATGGTCTTCCCCCAAGACTGGTGGGGGCACACGCCAAAAACATCCCGGCTTGTTCATGGCGCGGGCATTCAAGCCATGGGGTATGTTATGGAAGGTCTTGCAGTTCTGGAAGGAGCCCGAACCTGGGCGCAATTTGCTGAGCACCTCGGGTGCTTGCGCGGGCGAACGGCCTGGACCTCTGGATCCTGGGACTTTGGCGACGGTGATGTTCGCCATTGGAAAGCGATCAACGTGACCGGGCGCGATATAATGACGCTAACCAAGTACCTAAATACGGAGGTATCGATGAACCTTCGGGCCAAGCGCCAGGAGCAATTCCAACTCGACCTTGCCTCATCTTCCGCCGTCTAGACCACAAGAGTGCTCCGCGACTATGTATGAACTTGTAAAACAATTTCGCTTCGATGCCGCCCATACGCTGGAGCGCACGATTGATGCTGACGGAAGCCGACGCATTCATGGTCATTCGTTTCGTGCTGAGGTCACCTTGAGGGGCGTACCGGATGCGGCCTCGGGCATGATTGTGGATGCCAGCATACTGGCAAAGCAATTGGAGACAGTGAGAGACCGCCTCGATCACCGCTTCCTGGATGAAATCAATGATCTCGGTCCGGCTACGATGGAAAATCTCTGCGCTTATATCTGGCGACATTTGAAGCCGTCGCTTCCCGGTCTTCATTGTGTAACGGTTCTGCGCGATTCCACAGAAGACCGGGTCAATTACTTTGGAGATTTGGTTTCTTGACCCGCGCATTGGTTCTCGTATCTGGGGGGCAGGACTCAGCGACTTGCCTTGCCTGGGCCTTGTCCAAATTCGATGAGGTGGAAACGGTCGGGTTTGACTATGGCCAGCGCCATCGCATTGAACTGACCTGCCGTGATACATTTCGGGTCGCCTTGTGTGAAACGTTTCCGCAATGGGGCGGCAAACTTGGCGCAGACCACCGCCTCGATGCGAAAGTACTCGCGAGCCTTGGCGCTACGGCGATGACCGAAGCCATCGCGATTGAAACAAGTGCGTCTGGCTTACCATCGACCTTTGTTCCCGGCCGCAACCTTCTGTTCTTCACTCTCGCCGGCGCCCTCGCCACGCGCCGCGGCGTTTCGGTTCTGGTCGGCGGCATGTGTGAGACCGATTATTCCGGATATCCCGATTGCCGAGAGACCACGATGCGAGTTCAGGAAGAGACGCTCCGTCTCGGCCTCGACGCTGATATCCGCATTGAAACGCCGCTAATGTACGTCGACAAAGCCGGCACATTCCAGATGGCCTTGGATCTTGGCGGCGAGCCTTTGCTCGAAATGATCCTGGAACACACCCACACGTGCTATCTTGGAGATCGCAGCACACGCCACGCCTGGGGGTATGGATGCGCGACCTGTCCGGCATGCGAGTTGCGAGCGAACGGCTGGCAGCGCTTCAGCAGCGTCCAATGACCTATTCCGTTAAGGAATGCTTTTACACGTTGCAGGGTGAAGGGGCTCAGACCGGCCGCGCTGCTGTGTTCCTGAGATTTTCGGGCTGCAATCTCTGGTCCGGTCGAGAACGCGATCGCGAACGCGCCGTCTGCAGGTTCTGCGATACTGATTTCGTCGGCACGAACGGCACGGGTGGTGGAAAATACAGTGAAGCCGTAACGCTGGCTGCACATGTCGCAACTGTATGGACTGACAATGCAAATCCGGGTGGGAAACGCTATGTTGTCTGCACAGGCGGCGAACCCCTGCTCCAACTCGATCCCAATTTGATTGCGGCGCTCAAGCGCGAAGGATTCGAAATTGCCGTCGAAACCAACGGAACACTCCCGGCCCCTGACCAAATCGACTGGATCTGTGTCAGTCCAAAAGCTAACGCCAAATTAGTTTTGAGATCAGGTAATGAACTGAAACTGGTCTATCCGCAGGACGAGGCAGAAGCGCAACCGGAACAGTTCGTGAATTTGAATTTTCAGCACTTTTTCCTGCAGCCGAAGGACAATTCTGAAGCCGAGGCCAACGTCGCCACCACAGCGGCCTACTGCATGAAAAACCCCCAATGGCGACTCGGTTTGCAAACTCACAAGTTGGCGGGCCTGCCATAGTTCTGGAGTTTGGAATTTACAGGCCTAGCGGAATATATGCTGAATACACGCTCATCGGGTCGGGCGTTATTTGCGAATCTGGCGCTGAGATTGCCGGCAACTGTCCTACCATATGCCCCGCAAGTACGACTCCCGTCATTCAATGAAGGGTTGAGTCGCCTTGACTCCGCACTGCGGATCAGGCCAGCCAAGTAGGCTCTGGTAAAGCAATGCAGTTGAAGGAGCGTTCGTGGGCAACGGATTAAGTGGTTCGACGATCAAAAACTGGTTCCAATACAATTGTGAGCGAAAGTCCCGATACGAATCCATGGCCGTCACCGACCTTTCGGCAATTCCCATCATCCAGGACACGCGAGAGAATGAGTGGGCGATTAAAGGCAATGCATTTGAGGACGTGTTGGTCGCCCATTTGGCTCGGAGCAACAAAGTCCTTCGGCCGGTCACATCGTCGGACAAGTTTTCCAAACTAAGCGATTCAATTGCCCATAAATTTCTTCGGGGCGAGGTGGACGCCGCGTTTGCTGCACAGATGAATATCAAGCCGGATGGCATTCCCGCTTTTTTGTCCAAAATTGAAGACATTGAGATTCGAACTAACCTGCCCGATTTGGTGCGCCGAGACGTGTGCGATGGTAAAACAGTCTTTACGATTATTGACGTGAAAGCAACGCGGAGGGCACGAACCTTTCACAAGGCCCAGGTCGCCTTCTATGCGCATCTTCTGGAAGCACGATTGCGCGAACTCGGCATCAAAGCGCAGATTTCAAATAAGGGTGAAATCTGGCGCTTCCCGGATGAAGGTCCGGTTGACGGTCGCTCCTGGGCGGTCGATACGTTCGATCTGGGGCCCTATCGGCGCCAGGTCCAATCCTTTTGCGAGACAGACCTTCCAGAGATTCTCGCTGCGCCCGTTTCAAAGAGTGGTGACGGCACATTTTTCCATGTTTATTTCAAATGCGAGCAATGCAAATTTTTGCCTCATTGCGAAAAATCGATTTCTAAAGATCTCGCGCCTGGGAAACGGGATGTCTCAGCCGTTGCGGGTCTGTCTCACCAGGCCAAGAAATCTTTGCTGAAAGCCAATATTCGCACCGTGTCGGACCTCGCAGCTACCTCCCCCGAGGCGGCACTCGCCGCAGGTGCTGGTTGGACACTTACGCGAAGAATTGAATCCCTGATCGTGCGAGCTCAGGCGTTGCGCGATGAGAAGATTGGCCCGGGATCAGAAATAAACACTTTCCTGATGCCCCCGCGCCCGGATGTCGCGCTTTATCTGGTAGCAGATGCCGACCCGATCGATGACCAACTCGCTACGCTTGGCTATCTCTATGTTGATCAAACCGGCGACCGCGAAATGGTTCGTGTCTTGCCGAAGACCGATCGAAATGCGGAAGCGGCAACCTTGATCGAGGTGTTTCGCGAAGTCATCAAGGATTTAGAAGACATCGATGCGTTTAACCAGACGGCGGATGAAGACGATCAAAAGCGTGCGCACATTTTCATCTATGAGAACGCAGAGGCCGACTATTTGCAGCAAGCCGTCAAACGCCACCTAGAGAACCCGGACATCCGAGGCGGTCTTCTAAACCTGGTGCGATTGTTTCCACCGGAAGAGGTCATACCCGAGCCTGAATTTCGAGGCGTAGATCACTTACCCGCAAGTTCTGTTCGTAGTTCGCTTGAGCAGATATTCGCATTACCGGTGACGGTTGCCCATGATCTCAGACAGGTGTCCATGGCGCTCAAACAAGCCGGTGCTATCGAGACCGCATATCAACCGCGCGAACCATTTGCGCGGCCCTTCTCGTCGTTGCTTTCAATCGATATTGTGCGGGGTCTGAGAGAAAATCGTGCGAATGCCATTCCGGTCCAGCTTGTCGAAGACGACGTTATCGAGCGTTTACGTGCGACAAAGGCCATAGCCGAGTGGATTTTCTCAGAGCACGAAGCCGGATTAGCACAAGGACGTTCTCCACTTCTGCGGCTCAAAAAGAAACCCTTCCGGTTGCAGGAAACCTTCGATCCGATCAATCTTGAGGATCTCGATACGTTAAAGGCCCTCGAACTTCTCGAGAACCGGTCCGGAAAACTTGCGGCACTGGTCAAACTTTCCCGTTCCAAGCAGGTTCGCCGACAAGCGGGTCGAACGATTGGACCGCTAAAATTGCTGCCAAACGAGGGGAAGAAGAATGTTATGGTGTTCCAATCTGAAATCGATTTATCGGACACAGAACTGTCGTCGGACTCTTTCGGTGTGATTTTGAGTGATGGCGAACCGGACTCCGTGCTGGAGCCATCACTCTGGCACGCCTATCATTGCACGATCAAAAATATCTATCCGCGTCGCGTCTATATTCATCTTGACCGATCCGTCCTGCGAAATCAGGACCGTGAACGCCTCGTGTCGAGGATGTCAGCTGCAGGTAACGCCGACTGGTGGGTTGACGAGATATTCCTCGACTTAAACACCAACCGGGTTGATCAATTTTTGACTTTTCTGGGCGGAGCGGACGCATGAGTACGCGAAGCGATATTCTAGACTTTCTCCGTGATCCCGCCGCATTCGCGCGCAGCACAAATGATGGAGATATCTGGCTCCGAGGCTTGTCGGACATCATTAACCCCCTCATTGAAAAATCAGGCGACTTTCCCTTGCGTCCAGCTCAGGAAGACGCCTGGCGAGGATTGGCCGATCAACGCGTCGGCCTCGTCCTTGGTCCTCCTGGAACCGGTAAGACCTATTTGCTATCCAAACTGATCGTCGGCTATGTCCGAGCAAGACAGATGGCGGGCAAGCCCGCTCGGGTCTTCGTGTCGGCCTTCACGCGCAACGCGATCGGCAATCTACTCGATGCTGTCGCTAGAGAAGTCAAAAAGCTAGCTGAGGCGGATCAGTTCCCTGTTTTCTTTTTGGGAAATGCGCCCAATGCGGATCTCGATGCCAGCGTAAAGATCGTCCCCGCCACTGACGAGGAAAGTCTGGTCTCAAATGCATTGGGAAACGGTCTTGCCGTCGTGGGCGCAACTGTCTGGGGGCTGAACAGATTCATCGGAAATCTTGATGTGGACACCGAGCGTGGTCAAGCCACCCCTCTTTTCGATCTCATTTGTATTGATGAAGCCTCACAACTGGTCCTGTCGCATGGTTTGATGGCTCTGGCTGGTCTTGCAGATAACGGACGGATTGTTGTTGCGGGTGATGACAAGCAATTGCCGCCTATCAGATCTATTCGCGAGACCAAGATTGGCGACCGTGATGTTGGCGGTTCCCTTTATCAGTTCTTGAAATCAGCCCATGTTTCAGAGTTTCCACTTGAAGATACGTTTCGTCTGAATGCGCCTTTGACCAGGTTTCCAGAGCAGAATTTCTATCCCGGAAAGTTCCAGTCGATTGTTGAGGGTTCTGACGAGCGCCTGAAACTAAAAGCTGACTGGTCCAGAGACCTATCGCCTATCTCAAAGGCGGCACTTGACCCAAATTTTCCGATTACAGTTCTCGTGCATAATGGCCCGGTCGCCTCGACATCGAATGCTTTCGAGTCCGCGCTAGCGTGTCGCTTTGCCGCCGAACTGTTCGACCGCATTCCTGAGAATGACGATGTCGACGGTTTCTGGCAGCATCAACTCGCTATTATCAGTCCGCACCGCGCCCAGAATGCGCTGATAAAACGCGATTTAGCTGAGGCAATCAAAAAGAACGCCTTTGTGGAGACGGTCGACCGGATTCAAGGAAAGGAACGCAAAGCAGTCATTCTCACCTATTGCGTTTCTGATGTTGAATTTGCGCTCATGGAAAGTGAGTTCATTTTTTCAAAGGAACGCCTTAACGTCGCGACCACTCGCGCAAAGTCAAAGCTCATACTGATTGTCAGCCGACAGCTGCTCTCAGCCTTACCAGCCGACCAGGATGTTCTTGACCAGGCAGAGCTTCTTCGTGAATTCGTGTACGGATGCTCCCATCAGGCTAATGTGGAAGTTCCCCAGCTAGGTGGATCATCGGTTCGTGTGGAGATCCGAACCAGGGGCTTTGACGGCGAGGCCCATACTGTCGACACCACCGATGAGTTAGACGCAATAGACGACACACCGGAAGAAGCGCTTCCGCCTCAGCTTGAAGACGTTCTAAGAGCGATTAAGGCCGGAGCCGACCCACGATATTCCTCCAAGGTGAAAATGTGGGTCATCAAAAAGGCTATAAAGCGCGATCCGTTCCCTGATTGTGTAAGACTGCACCACCTCGGATGGATCAACCTGGAACACAGGCCAGAGAAAGACGCGAACAACCAATGGCAAGCTTTTGCTTATGAGCAACAAAAGCGTTTATTTCCTTGTACCGAAGCTGTTGTACGCATTCGAATCAAACGCGTGATTCAGGAGACCCCGAAACGTTTCTATAATGTAATTCGAGAACGGTTTGCCTGGATGGATGAGACGGGGGCCGATCTTTTCAGGCCCATCATTGAGACCCTTGCTGCCGAGGGACTCGTGTCGTTTAAACACGCGTCAGGGCATGAACTCCTGGAACTAGGACAGATAGGCGATACGGACGTCGCAACGGACACGGTCTACGAACCACATGACGAACTACCCGACGGCGACTTCGCGCTTCTGAACCTGCTTGAAGATCTGGAGGCCGAACACATAAATTTCGGCATATACGAAGCTTGGACATCCATTGTCGAGTTGAGCCGAAAAGCGAACTTGAGCCTGACGGATGCGACCGAGACAGTCTCTCGGCTCGAGAAGCATGGATTTCTGATATCGGCGCCTGAAGGCCGTCTGCGCTCACGCTTTGCGGAACTGGCCCGCGAGGTCAGACTGGTTAAACAGCGATTTAGCTCTGATGATGCTGACACTCAGCCTTTCCTGGTCCGGGGACTCAAGGTTGAAGTCATCGATCGTCAGAAGCCAACACGTAACGTATCCTTGCGGGAGACAATAACCTCGTTGGGCCCAGACCTTCCTGAAGCATACCAGCAGGGACTTGAAATCGTATTCGATGCTTTTTCGAACCTCTGGAAAAGCGATGACCCGAGACTGGCCGGATTTCAGACGAGATCTCTGACGAATGGGTTGAGGGCTTGGGCTGGCATAGAGCACCAACCCCTGGCGATTGCCGCCCAGACAGGATCGGGCAAAACGGAAGCCGCAATTCTACCAATGATCGCTGGTGCGCTTGGCGATAAGTTGCTTGGTCGCCAGGGTGTTAAAGCCATACTCGCCTATCCACGGATCAGGTTGGTTGCAAACCAGGCGCAACGACTTGCCTACTATCTTAGCGCATGTTCTCAAGTTGAAGGAGCACCAGCGCTCACTCTGGGAATGCAGACGGGAGACGTGCCGAAGCACTTCGATTTGAACGATCAGAACTTCAAAAACTATCACGCTGACACATGGGAACAAGACGGCGCAAAAGGTCTGAAATTTCCATTCTTCGATTGCCCGGTTACCACCTGCGACCACTCACTTCATCTGAAGCCTGGACAAGGACAGGACGGCGCGGACCTCTTGCATTGCACGCAATGCGGGTGGAAATTTAGAGGATGGGTCGGAAGTAAGAACGGGCTCTGCACCACGCCTCCGGATTTCTTTTTGCCGACCACTGACAGCCTTCACCAATGGCTTCATACGCCGGCCTATGGCATTCTGTTCGGAGATGATCCAAAGTTTGCAGCGCCACGCGCAATCTTGGCGGACGAGATACATCTCTACACGCATATTCACGGGGCTCAGGTCGGCATGATGCTTCGGCGGCTTGTTGGACGCTGTGAATCCAATGCCAGGAACGGAGAAAAAGTTCTGGCAATCGGGATGAGCGCCACGATCGGGGACCCGGCAAAGGCATGGGGACGCCTGATAGGACACGAGAATGTTCTTGTCATCCAACCCGAAACGGATGAGCTTGATCACAATCCGCGTGGCCGCGAATATTTCTACTTTGTGCAGCCTGAAATCGAGTCGCGCGAACGCGATATTGCCGGCGCCTCAACGACGATTCAAAGCTTGATGTGTCTGGCCCATGGAATGCGTCGCCGGACACAAGCGGATGGCGGCTATCGCTCGCTTGTTTTCTTCGATTCCCTCGACAAGATGCGACGCCTCCATAGCGCATACATTGACGCCGAAGATACACGAAACCTGGCAAGTTTGAGGACCGTGAACTTTGGAGACGACTTATCTGGTAATCCCCTGGAGAAGTGCTGCGGCAATCCACTCGCCTGCGATCAGTTCACCGATGGCGAATGTTGGTGGTTTGCGGCCAATGATCCGCAACAATGGGGCGCAGACGGTTATCGCCAGGTCGGCACCTCTTTAAAAGTAGCCCGGCAAACCGTGTCATCCAAAGCGACGGGCCGCGTGGAGGATCTGATCCGCAAATCAGATATTGTTTTCACGACATCATCGCTCGAAGTTGGGTATGACGACCCGGATATCTCGCTCGTGTATCAACATTATTCCCCCCTTAATCTGGCTAGTTTTGTCCAGCGCAAGGGGCGCGGTGGCCGCGGCACGGATGATCGCCCTATCACGGGCGTTACATTGTCAATGTACTCCCCGCGCGATCGTTGGTGGTTTCAGAACCCGAAGGCTATGATCTCCCCTTCCGGTTTCGAGACGCCTCTCAATCCGGACAATTTCTTCGTGCTTCGCGGACAGGTCTTGTGCGCGATTTTGGACGGATTGAGCAGATCTTCGCGCGGCCAAAACATCATAGGAAACGATGGAAAGATTACGCTTCCTACACTCGAAAAAGCGGCTGCTTTTGCCGAAGGCATTTTCGGCGCAACGATCTGGGCAGTCCTCGGATTTGATAATGTTGCTGACTTCTGGGTTGCTGCATCCAGCCAGCTTTCAGCGCCGCTTGTGATGAGTAACAAAGTTCAGGATATGAGGAATGCCTTCGAATGGTGTCCCAAAGCTCTCTTTGACACGATCAATCTTCCATCAGTTGAAGTCAAAGGCCTGAATACCGAACAAAAGGGCGCAGAGAACGGCGTTCGGGAAGACGTGTCCCTTTTCTTTCCCACCGTGGCTCCAGGAAACGCCAGCCGCCGGTTCGACTTTTCGCGTGTCTATTGGCGACCGCCCGTTGACGGAACCGCTCCCTGGTTTTCAAAGCGTGACTATGATGATGGCATCTTCCACGCGCACTGGACCTCTGAAAGAGATCTCCTGGATCACCTTCCTACCGATAGTCACGAACTTCTTGCAAAGGTCGACCTACGCCTTTTCCGGCCACGCGCGGTCACGCTGGAATTGCTTGGGGAAGTCAGTTATAGCGATTGGATCGGCCAGTGCGACTACGGTCCTTCGACCGCTCCAGCCGTCATCAAAGCAAGCAAGAAGTACGAAACCATTACCCATGAGAGCCGCTCCCAATTGCGCGGAACGCTCATAGTGACCGCAGATCAAGACTTAGCTCACCCCCTTTCTCTTGGAGATCATAAGTCTACATTATCAAGCGCTGTGACTTTCGTGGGTCGGGGCGCGTCGCACTCTAATTCAGGGCTAAAAGTCGACCGCGTCTTCTGGGCGGCAGATTGCGAATTAAGGTTTTCACAACAGGGAAGAGACCCGGAGACACTCGTCCAGGTGTTTTCAGATCCGGCATCCTCCAAGCCTCTGCTCCATGGATATTCTGTTGAAACGGAAGGTGTGCAGATACGTCTGAATGTCGACCGTCTGAACCAGTTTGCAAACGAGGTAGCAGAGCGCCTCGCGAAGGATGAATCCTCACGCAAGCACTATCGTGCGCAATTCATGCGGTTTTTGATTGAGAGCCGAGCAACGAGTAAAGGTATCAACGCCTACCAAGCCAGGCGCGGCGCAGATCTTTTCGTCTCGGCGGCCGCAGATGAAGAATTGCGCAAAGAACTCGAGGCGCTTCTGAAGCGCTGGGGTCCAAATCAAATTGCATCCCTATTCGAAAATACCCGATCAAAACTCCTTGCGCATCACCCAATGTATTCGAAACGGCGAGTAGAAAAGACGGCTGAAGCCTTGTCGGATCGATCTGTGCAGACATTTGTTCGGGAATCTTTTCAAGAAGTTGCGGATCAAGATCACCTGAAGAACTATTTGAAGAGCTGCGTGTTGAACGGACTCTCTTTGAGATTGAAGCAATCACTCGCTCTTGTGGGTCAGGGCGACGATCGAAAAATGCTGGCGCACGTTCGGCTCCCGATTCAGTTTTCTGGCACTGCGGATGCGGTCATAACAATCTGCGAATCCGGCGCAAAAGGAGATGGCACTATTCGAACAGTCGAAGAGAACTGGCAGCAGGTACTGAACCATTTCTCCAATGGCTTTCTCACCGGGTGTCCAAACGCCGACGAAGACGCGCTCCTCAGAGAGTTCTGGAGAAAAAAGCACAAACACCCCGACTGGCAACAACTCGATCCGCGCAGCAACAAGGATTTGGTCCGGATCATTCGGGAGATTGATCCGGCATTCTCTGCTGAGCAGGTTCCGATGCGGCTTCTACGAACTCTATTCGAGAACCAGGAAGTCTCGGGACATCAGATCTCGATCTATTCTTTGGCCGAAGAAATCGAGGGGATCCGGAGTGATATGACCAACGAATTTAAGCGCTCGCCGAGTGATTGGGAGGTCGCCTCACGAACTGTGGCAGCCGCTACAGAAAATCCGGATTCTGCGCTCGGGGAATTACTACGAGCCTATCGCTCAATAGACGGCATAGATCAGGAATCCCTCAGCCCAGAAGCCCGTCTAGCAGACCAGGTTCACCGCCTGGCAGCGCCGCTTTGCAGCGATGGTTGCCGTGCCTGTGTGCATCAACCCAGCGACATGATGAGCGACTCAATGGTTGAGGCTTCTGTGAGCCGTCAATTGCTATCAGAATTCATTGGAGCCTCCTGATTTTCGACACCAATCTGAACCTTGTTGTTCCATCATCGATTTCGAGATTCTGGTCTGTGCCCCTAGAATCCCTTGCTCAATCCAAGAATTTAACGGGTCCCGGTAACGTCCGTATTGGGTTGCGGATTCAAAGTGTCGCTGCAGTATATGACAGTCAATCCGTGTAGGTTCATTATTCGGGTCTAGATCATTCTTGGCGGCCGGATGAATATGTGCGCATGGCTTAAGGACGCACATTGACAGGCATTGTTGATTAAAAAGATTTCTATCATTTATCGCAAGATAACAGTGCCCTTACTCGGTACCCTTCAGTTCGATCGGCGAAGACGACAAAAATACCTTTTGAACTGTAAAAATGGGTTTTGCTTCTGACAATGATGCTGCGAATTCGAATCCTTGTTGCTTCAGTCAGAGTATCGGACGAAAAGTAATACAAGGTATGGTTGGAGGATTTCGCTAGTGGCTGCTGAGATGATTGGGTTTAGAGCCTATGGTGAGATAGAGCGAGAGACCAGTACAGGAACGCACGAATTGGTCCATCTGGTTCATCAGGCCGCTCCCCTCATCATGCGAAAAGGAATGTTCCTTATCAATCTACGCTTGGTAGGCAGTGAGTTCGAACTCACAATCTCGGATGTCGTGTCCGGCAGTGAGTTGCACACTCAGGCTTGGGATGAATCTTGGGAGGGCTATAAAGGCCATAAAGTGTGGGAAAGTCTCAAAATTTCAAATTCAGGTACGATCGGATATGTGTACGATGAAGAAGAGTTTGATGATGTTTCCAACTCGATCGTGGTCGTTCAAGCTTTTCAGTCAAAAATGGTGCGTGTTAACCCCCATCGCTACGGCTGGCTCGATTGGGAAGCCCAAGGCATTTCGGATCTAGCGATCGATCGAAACCGCATCCAACAGGGACGCAGCGAAAATAGCGAGTGGGTTTTTTTCTGGGATAGCAAACCAGACGGAACTTATGGATTGGATTACGGTGCCCGCGCTTTTGATTTTCAGGATTCAGATCCGCCCAAAACCCTTTCATTTCAGACCTTCGAGCGGATTTCGGAAAAAGAGTGTCCTGACGCCGCTCCGATTGGATTCGATTATGTTAGTAATGTTATTGCATCGGAGAATTTCGCCGTTTTCAAGTACCCCGATGCATTAAGGGTATGGAAATTCGGCAATTCCCAAGACTTGTCGGACGCCACGTCACCTCGATTTATTATCCGTATACCACCGACTGGTTACGAGGCACGTATTGACTGCGACTCAGAAAATCCGGACGTCTGCTTGGATATCGGGACAGACTGCGTACCCATCGCTATAACAAACGACCAGAAGTGGATTCTCGTTCAGCACCCTGATACCCTTCGGATCTGGAACCTTGAGACAGCTGATGTAGAAAAAAGTTTTGCGTCGACGAGTTTTCAGTACGGTGGATTCTCCCCACAGGAAGACTTGATAGCGATTTTGGACGATAAGGGCACAATACGAATTTGGCGTCGTTCGGATGGACAGGAATTGAGATCGCTTCATGCCCAGCCAGCAGGCATCTTGGATTTCGAATTCTCAGCCGATGGAGTATTGATACTGGCTCGATGTGATGATGGATACGCACGTATTTGGGTTGTGCAGAACGGTGATCTGCTTTCTGCGCTCAATCACGCTGAACCGATACGTATCTGTCGGTTCGGGGAGGAGAGCGATATTGTTGTCACGGTAGGTGACTGTTTTGTCCGCACGTGGGCTGTATGGGGATGTGTGGACGGAACGGTTAGCGCACAAGAAAAGACGCAGCTGAACACAATTGAAGATCGAACGGGTACAACCGCTCTGCTGACTGCGGTCAGATTGGGTTCTGCTCAACAAGTATCCAGCCTGATTAGTCACGGCAGCAACGTTTTACAAGCGAATCCCAGGACGGGTGCATTCCCGTTACTAGAGGCCGTGGAGCGCGATCGGATCGACATCGTTCGCATTTTGATTTCTGGCAGCGCAAATGTCGAACAAACGTGCACGAAGACCGGCCTGACACCTCTGCTGGCTGCGATCGACCGCATGCTTCCTGAGATAGTTCATGAACTCCTGGAGCAAGGGGCAGATCCCAACGGGAAAGCGGACGAGGCAGGAAATTCGCCTATACTTTATGCGCTGAATCGGTGGGAGCGGGCGATAGACGAAGAATGCGATGGCCGTTTGTTTACTAGCTCCCTGCATCGTACTGATGAATTTGACTACGATGCACAGAACAGTTTTTATAAGAGACCAAGGCGTATAGTCGAATCTTTGTTGGAATTTGGCGCGGAACTCGACGCGTCCAGTCTATCCTCGCGCAACTCTCTTCTGAAACGCACAGGAAAACTTGGGTAGCCAGTGAGCCGCTCGCGTTGACGCCCGCAACGCGCGAGTCCTCGCGCTCGCCGGAAGCTTGCCGACCGCTCAAGACTTAGAGAGCCACCGGTTCAATTCTAAAGTCCGCAAGCGCTTCCTGCTCGTTAAGCCAGTCCAGGACTTCCGGACTTAGGTCTTTTAGAGTAGCGGAGTTTTGAGCGAGGGCATTCAGAAAATCACCGATAGTCTCATGCTTGATCTGCCGTTGTCGTTCCGCTTCCAGTTCTGCTTTCCGGCTGTTTAGCGACGCAATTGCAGTTCTTAGATCAGACATTTTTTCGGAGGCAACGCTTCTCTTGGCTGAATCTGCGAACGTCTCGTACTCTGCGCCAAGCAGTTCCAGGCCTGGCAGGCGCTGCAACAACCTTCCGTATCCGCGGAGCGGTTCAAATTCGTCTGCCGCCCGCCGTTCCCAATGCCTTTTGATGGAAACCTTGGCCGAACTGATCCTACTCTCAAAGCGATCAAAGTGTGCAAGTGCCTTTTCAACATCACCATCAGTTCGAGCGCCTTCGAGAATTTCTGCCAATTCAATTGCGGTCACGACAATATCGTCGATTAGCCCGGCGTCAGATTCTCGCTTCAAAAATCCCGTGTCCAGAGCGACCTCAAACAAGGCATCCAGTTCAGGCGCAACAGACGCGATGGATTGAGCGGCGTTCTCAAATTTGCTCAAGCCCTGACCGAATCGCGCCTGCTCAACAGCGGGTCGCAAACGAGGCAAGAGGGTTTCCAACTCGTCGAGGGGGGTCATGCAACCGCTCCATTCAATTTGCGGTGGCTAGCGTCAATGGCGCGCAGCACTGAAGCTGTCTTCGTTAGTAGCGCCGCATCCGGAGCATTTTCAGATTCTTCGATACGGTCCTTTGTGTGCTCAACGAACTCACCAACCAGATCGTGACCTGCTTTCAAATTCGTCCAAACTGCTTCCAAGTTGAGGACCGGGAATCGAGCTACACGGCAAAAGCGATCAATTCGGGATTCGGGCCCCTCCCAGACATCGCGTTCAAAGGAATCCAAAACCTTGATTAGGTCCGCTTCGCCTTCTGCTTCGACTGTAACCTTCAACTTCTCGATCGCACTCTTCCATTGACCGACCTTTTCTGGCGACACTTCGAGGAGTGCTTCACTTGCCTTTGTAATGGCTGCGTCGACGCGATCCAAATGAGCGATCACAGCGTCTGTCCCGATCAAGTTTTCGATGGTCTCTGCTCGGCCCTCAAGCATCCTGAGTTCCTGCGAAAACAAAGACACCCAATTAGACGACCACTGGTTCACAAAGCTTCTTGCCTTTTCGAGGGAGTTCGCAGATTTGAACTCGCTCGCTGGGACAGGTCCAAAATTACAAGTCTCACGCATTCTCGTGATGCTGGGCACGACAAGTGAAGCATCAATCATTCCAGACAATTCATCGTGGCGCACGCGCCCCTCCATATTGAGATGGACTCTTAATTGTGCCCTAAGATTTTTATCAGAAGCATCAGTGGCTTCGCAAAACTCTTTCCAGGCTTTCGAACGGGCTGCGCGATCGCCTCGCGACTCAGGCGGATCGCTTAGTATGATCCGCACACAATCGACCGTCGATGCCCCTTCTGGCACATCCCCACGGAGAATGGCCCTTGAGAAAAGAACATCCGTCAAGGTAGAGACTGGATTCCAGTCCGCCCCCTCGTCGAGTTTGGGAATACTGGAGAGTACGTAGTCTGCGACAGTTTCCTCTAGCTTCCGAGTGAACCGTGCTAGGTCCCTTAGTCCAGTTTCCCATTGATTGGCGGATTCGAAAGATCCCGACCTCAAGAGCAGATACTTCTCCAATCCTCCCACAACCCAGTTCTCGCGTCCGAGTTCGAAGTTTGTTCTCGAGCCTGCGGAACTCCCTGCAATCTTGACACGGTTCGCGTTTAAAACTTCAAAAAGTAACCCAGGCGAAATGCCGAAGCGACGCAAGTCAAATCCCGAAATGATGTCAAAAAGGAACTTATTCCAAAGTTGCCCTTCTTTGGGACGATCGCCTTTCGACCAACCGTTCAAGTCTTCTCGCAATCGCACCAACTCAGTCTTCGTCGCTCCTTTGCGAGGATTGGAGGGAACCCTAGGTGTCGCTTGCGTGCCGCCTCTGTTGACGTGAGTTTGGGTCCGAGGCGAGACTGGATCTCCATCGTCCTCTCGCGTGTTCGGGTCCTGGTCGAAATCACTGTCCGCTTGAGTATCTGTCGGAATTGGCGTTGATCCCGTATTGGCCAAGGTTGGATTTGCAGACATTTTCTGTGTTGGCGTTTCCTCCCCGATCCACGGGGCCGCGAAAGCATGGAAGATGCTCTTTCGTACGCCGGCGAAAGACATTTCGCCGTCGATAAGTGTCGTGTCGCTGCTACTGGGATTGCCCCAGAACGAGATCAGCCTGGCCAATCTCGCAGCACCGTCGGCATCGCCTTCAAGTTTCACATTTAGCGCCCGCTTAAGGTCAAAGGAGATCACATTATCGGGGAGGGCTTCGTCGCTCAGACCTGACGTTGCTAGCAAGTTCGCATCTGGAAAACTCCCGTCCCGCAACCTATCGGCCCCTCGAAGTGACGGGCCGAGAACTGCCTGGATGATGCCGCGCGGCGTTCTCCAGGTTTGCCCATCATCATCAAGTTTCAGCGCCTCGAAAAAGCGTTCAAAGGCGAAAGGTGTGAAGGGGAACGTCCCAATCCCATCGACTTCACCGAACCTGTTGAAACAGTCCTCTCGCATCGGACATGATGAGCACTTGTTTGGAGGAGGCATGGACGCTTCAGCGTCTTCGTCGATCCATTTTTCGAGCGCTTTCACACCCACTCTCGCCGCCGCAAGGTATCGCACAATAAACTTAGCGCGCGTTTCAGTATCCCTGAGCAAAGCCACATCCTGCAGGCCACCGCTTTCGTCGCCCATCACAACTTCATGCGTTGCGCGCTGGCGATAATTTCCCTGAAGAGACTGGTAATATTTCGGCGTTACGCCAACCACCGAAATGATCGGGCATTGCAGATTGCCGCTTGCCTTATCCTGAGTGCCCTGATCGTCAATAAGCACATCGATAAGGCTATCATCGATACCTTCGAAACTCGTGATGTCTTCCAAAAGCAGGACAAGACGCTTATTTTTCGTTTGCAAGCGCTCGCGCACACTCGAAAACAGCTTCTTTAAGCCGGCCGGCGATATGCCCATAACGCCCTGGACGGCTTCATTCCGCCTCAAGTTCAGGGCCGTCACGAGTTTGATCGTATACGGGACGCGCGCCCCTTCTTGAGATTCTACATCCTGTGCGAGCCACGCATTCTTTTGAAATTCCTCGAGCAACTCGGACTCATCACGTAGCTTTCGCCATAGTTTCTCCGTCCCTCCCTTCACACCACTTCCAAGCACTCCCGCACGCCCGGAATGCACCAGGTCTAGGATGTCATACACATCAAAGGTCGCAGATTTTGAGTTACGACCTTCATTACCCCCGCCATCAATTAGACGCAGAATTTTTGTTGGCGCAGCCCAGTTTTCTCTGATGATAGGCAGGTTAAGAATTGTTTCGGGAAGATAGATCTTGCACCATTCGGCATCCTCCGGCCTTTTTTGGAAATATTCAGGGTCAAGCGCATCGGCCAGTCGCGACAAAAACGTCTTTGCGCGCCCCGCATCAGATACTTTTGAAACCGGCTGCAGATCTTGAAAGAGGTCTGAAAAATCCGAGCCGAGTTTTGCAGCCAATTGCTCCAGCGTGCCCTGCAAACTCCCATTTGCACGGCGGATCAGAAGCACGACGTCTTGAGACTCTTTCGGCCACTTGGTATCGAGCCATTTTATCAGATGGGATTTGCCCGATCCGGGCTCTCCGTGGACAATGCAAAAAGCATGACGTCGAGCAGGCGCCGACAGTGCCCGTAGAACTGCGTCCTCTGTACACTCTCGAAGTTCGGCAGCGTGGCTTCCCTTGACGGAGAACCCGACAATTGGCGTGTGTGTCGCCAGGAAGACTGCGTCGCTTCCTCCGAGCGCTTCTGTTTCGAGAACCTGACCGGCATCCTCTTCGTCCCAGCAGGGTAGGAAATGCGACATTATTTCAGCCTCGCAATTTTAACTTCGACGAAGGTTTGCCGCTCATGAAGCGTGTCACCCTGAAGTCGATAATTGGCTGAGTCATCGCCACGCGATATCAGTTCGATAACACCATCAGAGTGAAGTTCCTGAAGGGCATAACTCAGCACACGAGAGACGTGTCGACTCTTTGGAGTGAATGAAACAGCCGAACACAGTTCGTTGAATTGTGCGCCACCATCCAGATAGGGCATTTCGCGTGACACTCGGCTCAAGAATTCTGCAGGCGTATAGACTGACTCATTGGAAAATATTTCAGAACCGATCGTTCGCTCGAGACGCCGGGTAATGTCCACAATCTCCGTATTGCTCGGGATGGGGTTGGGCACCATCAATCCCAATGCAACCATCCAACGACGCCAGGCTGTGTACTTGGTCAGGTTCATTGCTGGTGCAGAGTTGCTATGCCTGTTCAGTGCCGTGGAAATTTCATCGACGACACCCGACGCACCGTCAATATACCAAAACGTATTGCCTTGCTGTTCGGATTTCACGACGAAAAATGCAAAAGCGCGCAACAGCACGGCATCGAGATCATCCGCGTCAAGGGCCACGAGAGCATTGTGCATTTGATCAAGCAGGCGTTGGTAGGAAAGAGGTGCAGACCGCGTCTCAGCTACGAGTTTCTTCATGTTCAGGAACTGAGCTGCGCCGGGGACATTTGCAAAGTTCGCCTTATCCATGAGGAGTTGCGATCCCTGTCGCATGTAACCGGGATTCACAAAGTCACGAACATGCTCCTCAGTGGCATCCGGATCAGCTGCGACCCAAGACCAGTAAAGGGAATAAATTCGCTCCGGACGTCCCTGAGGACTAGATAGTATGCTCAAAATTTTTCCTCCTGATCTTTGGCATATTTGGCCAACCGATCCTGGCGAACAGGTCCCTTTGGCGAAAGGAACTGGTCTAACCGACGACCGTTCACAATGCGCTTTCCTTCAGAACAGACGATCACAGACCACGAACAGTCCTTGCTGGCCCAATGAAGCAGCTTATCTATGCATGCGCCGGTTGATGGGTCGTCTTCGACTGCCAGCAGGAAGGCCGTTGAGACCTCAAGCGGAGCTGTCCCGGATAGAAAGTCGTCCATACTGTGGACCAACCCAATCGGCGCCTGAGCGTTGCTAAGGCGTTTGGCAAAATCACCGCGTATTGATTCAGGAACCACAAATTGCGTTACCCCCGCCTTAACAAGAAACGCGACCAGATCATCAAGACCTTCGCTGAAGCTTGGATCGATCACGTCCAAAAGGCTGATCCCTCGGCCAAATTGCTGTAGACTTTTCAACTCTGGTGGCCAGCGGCCGGCGCTTGCTTTGAGCGCCTGTTGACGAACCGGAGGCGATATCCTCAAGGTCCGACAATAGGGACATCGGCCACATTCGGGGACATCAGCCTCTGGTTCAAGCAATCGAAAAACGCTCTGGATCAGACACATGCCTTCAGGGTTCAGCATCGCTGACGAAAATTGTGCGAGTTCTTGGCTTGCCGCGGTGACCTCATCGGAACGGAAGTCGTCTAGTTTGCTCCAAAACTCGGATGCATCCGTTTCAAGTAGTCGATAGTCCTCGATGCGAATGTCCCAGGTTTGCTGATCCTCAGAAAAAGCCTCGTCCCCCTCAACGAGGATGGATATGCAGTTTGCCCGTTGGAGCAGCATTAGAAAATTCCTGTTCCATTTCCGATTATAATCGCTCGATGTTCCGCTCAGACCGGAGCGCACAGCATCTAGATTAATCCGCAGAACCGGCTTACCCGTTTCATACCTCAATTGGGTTGCCGAGTTTTGCATCGCGGACCAGCGCGCTTTGGCGAGCTCACTTCCCAGCCATCCTTTGGACGCCATGTCCCTAGCAGCTGACAAGTCGTCCAGTTTGCCTGCCGACGTAAACAGGCACGCAGCAAGGCTCTGACGACCGTCACGAGAAGCGCGCCCAATCTCCTGATACCATCTCGCGGGGTTTTCAGGTAAGCAAGCATGTATGATGGTGCGAACGTCTGCTTTGTCGATACCCATGCCAAAGGCCGAGGTCGCCACAACCAAATCGATTGCATCGTCCTGCCAGTCCTGGATGATGCGCCGTCTTTCTGCCGCCCCTGTCTCTCCTGTAAAAACAGCCGTACGTGCATAGCCCCTTGTCGTCCGCAGTTCAGAGTGAATGCGATTGGCCTCATCGACACGGGTTGTGTAGATAATTGCGGGTCGCGGCGCATAGTCTATCAGTCGGTAGAGATCGGCGTTCCGTTCCCCCCAGGTTTTGTAGGATGCAACGAGGACATCATGCTCATAGCGAGGCGTGTTCGCGTGCACCTCACACCAGGCAGTTCCCAGGTTCCAACTCTGCTTTAGCAATCTGCGGGCATTGGGCGTCAAGGTGGCGGAAAGAAGAACCGTTTTCAAATTCGGGTTCCTGCTTCGCAATTGTGCGATCAGTCCTGGAAGCCTCTGAAAGTCTGGCCGAAAGTCGCGGCCCCACGTTTCAATGATGTGGGCTTCGTCAACAAATATGTGAGTCAGACGACCGTCCAATCCAGAATATTCAGACTCCTGGAGCGCAGACTTCAGTAATTCTTCGAGTTCGCGTCCCAACGCTTTCTCAGGAGATAGAAGCAAAACCGGGACGTTGCCCCTACGAAATTCGCCAACAATTTCGTCTATTTCGTCACGCGAGTTATCACCAGTAAGAGCCCGCGACCCTTGCAGTGCCTCAATGCCTGACAGAGTGCGCTCATGATCGAGTGCGAGTGCAATTGTCGGAACAATTACCACGACGCAAGCTCCTGGTTCGTGGGCGCGCTCAAGCAAGGGGGCCATGTGGAAGAGAGAACTCTTACCGGCACCGGTTGGTAGACTGACCATCAGTGTTGAGCCAGGTGGTTGCAATGCCAGAGCCCGAATTGCATCTCGTTGTGCTGAACTCTGATACTTTTGGAATTTAGTATATCTCAGAAGCATCGCATCCGGAGATGCCGGACTAAAAACCCGCCTATCCGCGCTCGACATACGAAGCACTTCTTGCAAATCCCGCAAACGCCCTGGTTCGTTTTCGTCGAGGATCGCCAAAGCGCCAGGGCGACGACTTGAAAGCCCGAAGCGCGGTAGCGCCCGGACCTCATCGTCTGTCAGAGCAATAGCGAGATCCGCTAAGTTGACCCGCCCTCCCCGCAATCTTGATAAAGAACGCAGAAGCGCCAAACGATCGGAGGAGTTGGCACTGGTGCCAAGCGCCCGAACGCATCTCTCGTCTGATTTCGCGAGCCATATATCACTCAAACGTTGGTTCCTGCGGTAGCTTCTAGGGGAAAACCATGTACGCGTTGAATCTTCAATTTCCGCAAGCAAAGTCTGAAAATGCGTTTGATTTTAGGGCATGTGACAGACGGCAAGGTGACATGTCGACAGATGGACAAACCTACAATCGCGCCGGTTGCCGCATTGTGGCTAGATGTGATCTTTCAATAGGTTGTCCATTCGGGGCTGATCGAGAAGACTGGAGTTACCACACCTCAGTTTTCGAAAGAGCACCCGAATGAACCTGCACAAGAATGCCCGTCTGACGCCTATCCGTCGAGAAGAATTGGCAATGGATGTTGTTTCGGGGCGGCTGACTCCCAGTGCGGCCGCCAGGGCCTATGGTGTCTGTTGCAAGACGGTCTTGCGGTGGGGCGCCCGGTTCAGGCGCCTTGGCCCTGGCGGTATGACGGACAAGTCTTCGCGGCCAGTAGCTCGACCAGATACCCGCCATCACGGAGACCTTCTGCCTTGCGGATGATGTACCTGATCGCGTCCTTCATCGTCCCGGTCTCGAGGCCCCATTCCGCGTCAACGGCTTCCTGGCCATTTAGCACGACGGCAATGTCTCGCCTGGACATGCCGAGTTCAAGGCAATCGAGGGCGACAAGCCCGTCCCGCAGGATCTGTGTCGTCTTCGTCCACAGAGGCATTTCAGCGACGGGTCCCTGCTCGACCAGCGCAAGGGCCGCCTTCTGTGCCTTGAGTTTGCGCTCATAGTCATCGAGATCCGAGATTGTCAGCTTCATTTTGACGGGCTCAAGGCCAATCAGCGAGGCGCCGGTGCAGCGGACCTGAACCACGCAGCCTTTTCCGCGGACCAGAAGATACTCGCGGGCCTGCAGGTCTGTGACATGCGTGATATCGCAGATCGGCACGGTGCGGTCCCAGATGTCACAATTCTGACCGGGCGCACGCGGCGAGCAGTTGATCTCGACCTGATCGGGATACACATGCTTGTTCCAGACCGCGTCGGCTTCGAGACCATTGAGGTCCGGGTCCGGCATGAAGACCAGGCCCCAGCGTTCGGCCAGTCTCTGGGGCACGCG